>Ga0315907_10000842_pt1 | contig 42139 bp, 43 predicted proteins | sample LakEriMetagenome_3_FD_203525 | JGI IMG/M metagenome (GOLD analysis project Ga0315907, IMG submission 203525) | Freshwater fungal communities from buoy surface, Lake Erie, Ohio, United States - Buoy 12 MA123 | ecosystem: Environmental > Aquatic > Freshwater > Lake > Lake biofilm | place: USA...
CTACCGGGACGGGACTCTCACCCGTTGGACAGGCGCAGCATGCAGCAGCTCCTCCTCCCCCTTCAGGGTTCGGTCGAGCCTTTGCTTCGTGACGCACCATGGCCGGGGATTATCCGGGGCGGTGTGCGTCCTGTAGAGTGATCACCCCATGGGCCTTCCCTTTCCCTACGAGTGGCAGATCGGCTGGCGTTACACCCGCGCCGGGCGCACGGGCCGGCGCAACGGTTTCATCTCTTTCATCTCCGGCGTGTCCATGCTGGGCATCGCCCTGGGCGTGGCGGCGCTGATCATCGTGCTCTCGGTGATGAACGGCTTCCAGAAGGAGGTGCGCGACCGCATGCTCAGCGTCATCCCGCACATCGAGGTCTTCAGCGCCGACGGCAATGCGCTGGCCGACTGGCAGGCCGTGGCCCAGGCGGCGCGCACCCACCCCGAGGTCATCGGCGCCTCGCCCTTCATCGCCACGCAGGTGCTGGTCTCGCGCGGCGAGACCATGCGCGGGGCCATCGTGCGCGGCATCTCGCCCGCCGAGGAGGCCACGATCACCACGCTGGGGGCGCAGTTGAAGGACACGGCCTTCGCCACCCTCCAGCCGGGGCAATGGAATATCGTGCTGGGGGTGGAACTGGCGCGCGCGCTGGGCGTGGGCCTGGGCGACAAGGTCACCGTCGTGGCGCCCAGCGGGCAGGTCACCCCAGCCGGCGTCGTGCCGCGCCTGAAGCAGTTCACCCTCACCGGCACCTTCGAGGCTGGGCACTTCGAGTACGACAGCGGCCTGGCCCTGGTGCACGTGGACGACGCGGCGCGCCTGTTCCGCCTGGAAGGCCCTACGGGTGTGCAGCTCAAGGTGGCCGACGTGCAGGCCGCGCGCGCCGTGGCCGGCTCGCTCATCGACCGCCTGCCGGGCGGCCTGATGGTGCGCGACTGGACCCGCACCAACCGCCACTGGTACGACGCCGTGCAGATCGAAAAGCGGATGATGACGATCATCCTGACGCTGATCGTGGCGGTGGCTGCCTTCAACCTGGTCAGCACCCTGGTGATGACCGTGACCGACAAGCGCGCTGATATCGCCATCCTGCGCACCCTGGGCGCGAGCCCCGCCTCGGTGATGGGCATCTTTGTGGTGCAGGGAGCGCTGGCCGGCATCATCGGCACGCTGTCGGGCGTGGGCCTGGGGCTGCTGGTGGCGCTGAACATCGACGTCATCGTGCCCGCCATCGAGCGGGCGCTGGGCGTGGCCTTCCTGCCCGGCAGCATCTACCTGATCAACAAGATGCCCAGCCAGCCCCTGGCCAGCGACATCGTGCCCATTGGCCTGATCTCGCTGGCGCTGGCCTTTGCGGCCACGCTCTACCCGAGCTGGCGCGCCAGCCGGGTGAACCCGGCCCAGGCGCTGCGCTATGAGTGAGGCCTCGACACCCCAAGTGCTCCAGGCCACGGGGCTGCACAAGCGCTTCCGCGAAGGCGGTGCGCAAGGGCTGGACGTCACCGTGCTGCGCGGGGTGGACCTCACCGTGCAGGCCGGCCAGACCGTGGCGGTGGTGGGGCCCTCGGGCGCGGGCAAGAGCACGCTGCTCCACCTGCTGGGCGGGCTGGAAGCGCCCGACGCCGGCCGTGTGGCGCTGATGGGCCGCGACTTCGCCTCCATGGGCGCAGCCGAACAAGGGCGCTGGCGCAACCTGCATCTGGGCTTCGTCTACCAGTTCCACCACCTGCTGCCGGAGTTCAGCGCGCTGGACAACGTGGCCATGCCGCTGCGCATCCGCCGCCAGAGCGTGGCGCAGGCGCGCGAGGCGGCGCAGGCCATGCTGGCGCGCGTGGGCCTGGCCGACCGCAGCCGACACCACCCCTCGCAGCTTTCGGGCGGCGAGCGCCAGCGCGTGGCCATCGCCCGCGCGCTCGTCACCCGCCCGGCCTGCGTGCTGGCCGACGAGCCCACCGGCAACCTGGACCGCACCACGGCCGACACCGTGTTCTCGCTGATGCTGAGCCTGGCAGCCGAACAAGGCACAGCCTTCGTGGTCGTCACGCACGATCCCGGCCTGGCAGCGCGTTGCGGCGCGACCCTGACGCTGCAGCGATGACACGGCGACGAGGTCACCTGCACATCGGGCGCCGGCTTCCTACAATGGTCTGGTGCATCTGATCAACGCCGACCTCCACTGCCACTCCACCGTCTCCGACGGCACCATGGAGCCCGAAGCGCTGGCGCAACGCGCCCAAGCCAACGGGGTGGAACTGTGGGCGCTGACCGATCACGACGAGGTCAAGGGCCAGCACCGTGCCATGGCCGCCGCCGCGGCCCTGGGGATGGACTACCTGACCGGCTGCGAGATCTCGGTCACCTTTGCGGACGTCACCGTGCACATCGTGGGCCTGGGCTTCGACGCCGATGACGCGGCGCTGAGCAAAGGCCTGGCCGCCACGCGCGGCGGGCGCGCCGAGCGGGCTCGCGAGATGTCGGACGGGCTGGCCCAGGTGGGCATCAAGGGCGCCTACGAGGGCGCCCTGAAGTACGTTGGCAACCCCGACCTCATCTCCCGCACGCACTTTGCGCGCTTTCTGGTGGAAACCGGTGTGTGCAGCGACACGCACGAGGTCTTCCGCCGCTTTCTCACCGAGGGCAAGCCGGGCTTCATCCCGCACCGCTGGGCGCGCCTGGGCGACGCCGTGCGCTGGATCACCCAGGCCGGCGGCATGGCCGTCATCGCCCACCCGGCGCGCTACAAGTTCACGCCCACCGAGGAATACGCCCTCTTCAGCGAGTTCGTGGCCCACGGCGGGCGCGGCGTGGAAGTGATCACCGGCGCGCACAGCGCGGCGGAGCAAGTGAAGTACGCCGACATGGCGCAGGAGTTCCAGCTCTGCGCCTCGCGCGGCAGCGACTTCCACTCGCCCGACGAAAGCCACACCGACCTGGGCACCCTGCCCGACCTGCCAGGCCGCCTCACCCCCGTGTGGGAGGCCCTGGCGCCACGTGTGCGGCGGGCTGCAGCCTCCGCGTGACCGGCCACGCGCCCACGGCACGGGAGGCCTGTTGACGGCGGCAGGCACGGCCCACCCGCTGCTGGGCCTGGTGTTGATGCTGCTGGCCACGCTGATGTTCGCGGGCATGGACACGGTGATCCGCCACGCCAATGCCTTCGCGCCCGCGTTGCTGCTGATCACCCTGCGCTACGCCTTCCAGGCGGTGGTGATGGGGGTCTGGATCGCCTCAAGCCAGCGGCTGTCGTTTCGTGCCGCCCACCCCCGCTTCCAGGTCGTGCGCGGGGCCTTGCTGCTGACCAGCAGCGTCTGCGCGTTCTTTGCGCTGAAGTTCATGCCGGTGCCGGAGTTCACGGCCATCGGCATGCTGACCCCGGTGCTGGTGATGCTGCTGGCGGCCGCAGTGCTGCGCGAGCACGTCACCGCGCTGCGCTGGGCCCTGGTGGCCGGGAGTTTCATCGGGGCGCTGATCGTCATCCGCCCGGGCAGCGGGCTGGTGGGCTGGGCGGCGCTGCTGCCGTTGTGCGGCGCCCTGGCGCTGGCGAGCTTCCAGATCCTGACACGGCGCCTTTCAGGGCTGGACGCCCCGCTGACCACCCACTTCTGGACCGGCCTGACCGGCACGGCGCTCATCCTGCCAGTGCTGCTGTGGGCGGTGCCGGATCTACCCGCAGTGCTGGCGCAGTTGAGCGCATCGCAGTGGGGGCTGGCGCTGGCCATCGGGTTCCTGGGCACCTTCGGCCACCTGCTGTTGATCTTTGCCCACGGGCAGGCGCAGGCCTCGATGCTCGCGCCCTTCACCTACGCGCAGATCGGCTGGGCGGTGGCCTTGAGCTGGCTGGCTTTCGGCACCTGGCCCGACGCGATGGCGGTGACGGGCATGGCGGTGATCACGCTGTGCGGCGCGGCCAACGCCTGGTTGAACGTGAGGTCTGCTCAGAAGTCCGTTCAGACCCGCCTCAGCGCGCTGCCGCCCGATTGACGGCCTGAGGCTGTGAAGCCTTGGAAGGGGCGGGGCCCTGGGCGGTGAGCGTGTGCAGAAAAGCCACCAGGTCCTGCGCTTCCTGCGGGCTCAGGCGCAGCGGGCGCAACACCTGCTCACCGTCGGCATGCAGGCGCTCCAGGTTCAGCTCGGAGTAGTGCCGCACCACCGCCTCCAGCGTCGCCAACTGGCCGTCGTGCATGTAGGGCGCGGTACGCGCCACCTGACGCAGGCCAGGCACCTTGAACTCGCCGAAGTGGCGGTGCGTGGCCTCCACATGGCGGGTCTTCACGGCCTCGTCAGGCTGGTCCGGCAGCGGGGCATCAGCCCAGCGGGACAGCAGGTTGTAGGGGCTGGCCTTCAGTGCCGCGATACCCCCAAAGCGCCCGGTGTCCACCACCCCCGGCCGCACGAAGAAGCGCAGGCCGATGTCGGCAAACTCCCCGTGCGTGAACCGGGGTCCGCCATGGTAGAGCTGGCAGTTGCCGCGCCCGATGAACAGCTGCAGGCCCCGCTGCGCGGCCAGCGGGTAGCGGGCCGCGGTGGCGCGGTCGCCCCGGGCCAGGGCGTCGCGAAACTCGTCGAAGGGCGTGCGCGGTGACACCAGCGTGGCCACGTAGGCGGCCATCAGCTTGGCCGTGCCCACCAGCACCGCCTGCGGCTCCTGCGCCCGCACCTCTTGCCCGAAGACGCGCCGCCACCCAGCAGCCAGCGCCGGCTGGTGCGCCAGTTCGGCCTGCAGGCGCTCGGCACTGGAGGCCATCTCATGCGGGTCCAGCAACGGGCGGATGGCCTGCGACCACAGGCTGTCGGCCGCCCCGTCCCAGCCCTGCCAGCGCTCGTGCACCGCGTTCCACAGCGAGGGCGCGTTGCGGTCGAGTTCGGCCACTCCGCGCGAACGCGCGAGCCCGTCCGCAAAGTCCTTCCCGGGCTGGTGGCAGTGGGCGCAGGACACGCCCGCGGGCGACAGGCGCCGCTCGAAGAACAGGCGCCGCCCCAGGGCCACCGCCTCGGGGCGGCCGGTGAGCGCATTGCCCGGGTCGCGCACCAGCGTGCCAACGGGCTGCGGGGGCCAGGGCCCGTGGCTGAGGATGCGCTCGGTCTCCTCGGCCGAGAAGGCCAGCAACTTCGGAGCCACGCGGGGCTCAGCCTTCACGGCACGCGATCGGGGCTGTGGGGACTTGGGGGGCTGGGCCTGCGCGAGCTGGGCCTGTGGGGGCTGGGCTTGCGGAGGCTGTGCCCGCGCTGCCCCGACGGCGCAAAGCGCCAGCAGCACTGCGATGCAAGCCCCACCGTTGCGCGTACGGTGGGCGAGGCTGGTCCAGCCTCGGCGGCCCGTGCCCGTCACTTCAGATCGACCGTCTGCTCCAGCCATTGCCGGCGCCCGTCGGTCTCGATCTCGAAGCGGATGCGCCAGCGCCCGGGCATGTGCAGCAGCAGCCCCTGGGCCACGAAGGAGCCGTCAGGCTGCGCGCTCAGTGTGGGGCGGTAGTTCATGCCGTGCCGGTGGGCCGGCATGTCGGCATCCACCCGCAGCAGGCGGCCTGGGCCACAGAGCTCACCCCGCAGCGCGAAGTGGCGGCTCACCGCCCAGGGCGCCGGCTCTGGCACAAAGGCCACCGATCGCCCCACCGCATCGCCCTGCCCCACCGCCACCAGACGGTGGGCTGACGGCAGCTGGGCGCCACAAAGTGCTTCGCCTGCCTGCAAGATGCCCGGCAGGGCGACCAGCAGCCCTGAGGCGGCTACTTTTGCGGCTACCCAGGGGGCTACCCGGGCAGCTGCGCGGGCGGCGATCCCGCCTGCCCTCATGCCTTCCACAAGCCCTGCAGCAGGGCCTGCCCGTTGCGCCAGGCAATGGCCTCGGCCAGGGGCGCGGGCAGATCGGCCAGCCACTCACGCGACCAGCGGGCGTGGGGGCCGACGTAGTGCCAGCGCTCGGGCGTGAAGGTGTCGGTGCCCACCATGAAGCGGTCAGGAAACTCCACGAAGGCCTCATGCCAGGCCCCGTCCACCTTGCCGCCACTGGCCTGGTCGCTGCGGAAGGCGAGGTCGCACCACAACCGCGGGTGGCGGCGCAGCACCTCGCGCACGCGCGCCGGAGACTCGAAGCCGGAGTGCGCCCACAGGATGCGCGCCTGCGGCCACTGGGCATACAGCCGCTCCACCGCCTCGGCATCGCTGTGCGCATGCAGGAACAGGCCTCGCTCCCGGGCCAGGGCCACCATGCGCCGCGGCACCGGCAGGTCGGCATCAGCCCCGAAGAGATGGAACTCGCCCACGCCCGCGTAGCGGTAGCGGCTCAAACGCTCCTCCATGTAGCGGACGATGTCCTCCTCACGCACCCAGGCACCGGCATCGGCGCGGGTGCGGTAGGGCCGCAGCACCGGCACCACGATGTCTGGCGCCTCCGCCAGCAGTTTCTGCGTGCCTTCATCGTTGGAGGAGGACACCAGGGCCGTGCGAAGGCCGGCGGCGCGCAGCAGCGCCGCAGCCTGCCGGGGTGGCACCACCTCCCAGGCATCGTGGCTGTAGTGCAGGTGGGCGTCGAACAGGGGCAGGGGCGCCGCAGCGGCTGCCGAAAAGCCCGCCGTGGCCAGGGTGCCCGCCGCACCCCAACCCCAGCCCAGTGCCGCGCGGCGCGTCAACCCAGCAGGAACGTGACCTCGGGCGCCCACCGGTCAGCCCTCCCGGCGACTGAAAAGCGCTTCCATCGCCATGTCGATCACCAGGGCGCACAGGCTGTACAGCAGCGAGCCCACCAGCGCAGCCCAGAAACCGTTGACATGCAGGCCCTGCAGCACGGAAGCCGCCGCCCAGAACATCAGCGCGTTGATGACGAACAGGAACAGGCCCAGCGTGAGCAGCGTCACCGGCAGGGTCAGCAGGATCAACACCGGCCGCACCAGCGTGTTCAGTAAGCCCAGGACCAGGGCCGCTACCAGGGCGGCGCCAAAACTGGTGACCTGGACGCCCGGGTACAGGTGGGCCACCAGCACCAGCGCACAAGCCAGCAACCCCCAGCGCAAGATCAGCTTCATGCAGGCCAGCATAGCGCAGCATGGGCCGGCCCGGGCGCCTGTGCGCAAGCTGTCTCCAGCATGCGCGACGGGTCCGCAGGACAATGAACCCATGTCGCAGTGCTTCGAGGTCCACCCTGACAACCCCCAGCCCCGGTTGCTGAAGCAGGCCGCGCAGATCCTGCATGCCGGCGGGGTGGTGGCCGTGCCGACGGACTCCAGCTACGCCCTCGTGTGCCATCTGGACGACAAGGCCGCGGCCGAAGCCCTGCGCCGCCTGCGCGGCGTGGACGACCGGCACCACCTGACCCTGCTGTGTCGCGACTTGAGCGAACTGGCCAGCTACGCCCGAGTGGACAACCGGCAGTTCCGCCTGCTGAAGCTGGGCACCCCGGGGCCCTTCACCTTCATCCTCGAAGCCACCAAGGAGGTGCCGCGCCGCGTGAGCCACCCTTCGCGCCGCACCATCGGGTTGCGCGTGCCGGACCATCGGGTCATGCAGGCCCTGCTGGAGCAGTTCGGGCAGCCCCTGCTGGCCACCACGCTGATTGCACCCGGCCACACGGAACCCATGAACGACGCGCAGGAGATTCGCGACCACTTCCAGAAACAGTTGCAGGCCGTGGTGGACGCCGGCGCCTGCCCCATGCAACCCACCACCGTGATCGACCTCACCGGACCCGAGCCCGTGATCCTGCGGGTGGGGCGCGGAGAGCCCGCACGGCTGGGGCTGCGGGTGGATGCGGCCGCGCAGGCCTGAGCCAAGCACGGCACACCTGGGAATGCCGATGCGCGCTCGGTCCACCGCGCGCACTGGCGCGCGACCCGCCCGCCCCTACACTTTCCCTCCAGATCCCCTGCACTGCGTCTCATGCTCACCGTCAACAAACTCATGCCCGCCGGGCGCGGCCTGGCCCCTGTGCTCCTCAAGCGCGCCGCCAGCGTCCACCTGGACTGGGACACGCGCCAGAAAAGCCGTTTCGACGCCACGGATTCCCTGGGTCGCACCCTGGGCGTCTTCCTGCCGCGGGGCAGCATGGTGCGCGGTGGTGATGTGCTGGTGGCCGAGGACGGCTCGCTGGTGCGGGTGGATGCCGCCGCCCAGCCGGTGATGGTGGTGCGGACCTGCCCGCAACACGGCTCGCCCTTCGACCTGACGCGCGCGGCCTACCACCTGGGCAACCGGCATGTGCAGATCGAGCTGCAGCCCGACCACCTGAAGATCGAACCCGATCATGTGCTGGCCGAGATGCTGCAACGCATGCACCTGACCGTGACCCAGGAAGAAGCGTCTTTCGAGCCGGAAGCCGGGGCGTACGCTGGCGGGCATGGGCATGGGCACAGCCATGGACGCGGCCACGGTCATGAGCACGGTCATGAGCACGGTCACGCCGCCCATGCGCCCGAGCCCGCCGTGGCCACGTCACGCCGAGCCGTGAACATTCCGGTCACAGCACAGACGACCGGGCATGTCCACGGGCCGGGCTGCGGACACGACCACGGACGTGACCAGGGACATGGGCACGACCATGGTCACGGTCACGGCCACTCCCACCGCCACGGATGACCGCGCCTGCCACCCTGCTGCGCCTGATGTGGCTGGCCTCACCGGCCTTGCCCGTGGGCGGCTTCAGCTACTCCGAAGGGCTGGAGGCTGCGCTGGACGCCGGGCGCGTCCAAGGCGAGGCGGCCGTGGGGGACTGGCTGCTGGACCAGTTGCACCTGTCGCTGGCGCGCGCCGACCTGCCCGCTTGCGCACAGGCCTTCCAGGCCTGGCAGGCCCCACCCGACGCCTGTCGCCTGCAATCACTGAACGACTGGGTGCTGGCCACGCGCGAAAGCGCCGAGTTCCGTCTGCAGACCGAGCAGATGGGGCGATCGCTGGTGGAGTGGCTGCGCAACGGCGAGCATGCCGCAGACCCGCGCATCGCCTGCTGCGCTGGCCTGGCCCCCGCGCCCAGCTGGCCCGTGGCCTTCGCCCTGGCCTGCGTGCTGGCCAGTGGAACCGCGGACACCGCAGATGACGACGCAAAAGATGATGCGGAACAGGCCCTGCTCGCCCTGGCCTTTGGCTGGGCCGAGAACATGGCGCAAGCGGCGATGAAATCGGTGCCCCTGGGACAAGCAGCGGCGCAGCGCATCCTCACGCGCCTGACCCAGGCCATCCCTGAGGCGGTGCAGCAAGCCCTGTCCCTGCCCGAAGACGCACGCCAAGCCTTCACGCCCGGACTTGCCATCCTGTCGGCGCGGCACGAGAACCAGTACTCCCGGCTCTTCCGCTCCTGAGCCACCGAGTCCCTCTGCTCCTGCGCTCCTGAGTCGCTGAGACCCCACACCTGTGCAACCTCTGAACCTCTGACCCGCCATGACCACCCCTCTGCACTCCATCCCCGGCCGCACCAAGAAGCTGCCCCCCTTGCGCGTGGGCGTGGGCGGCCCGGTAGGTTCCGGCAAGACCACCCTGGTGGAGATGCTGTGCAAGACCATGCGTGAGCGCTGGGACCTGGTGGTCGTCACCAACGACATCTACACCAAGGAAGACCAGCGCCTGCTCACCGTGGCCGGCGCCCTGGAGCCCGAACGCATCATGGGCGTAGAGACCGGGGGCTGCCCGCACACGGCCATCCGCGAGGACGCCTCCATCAACCTGGAGGCGGTGGACCGGATGCTTGGCCAGTTCCCCAACGCGGACATCGTCTTCATCGAGTCCGGCGGCGACAACCTGGCCGCCACCTTCAGCCCCGAGTTGTCAGATCTGACCCTGTACGTCATCGACGTGGCCGCAGGCGAGAAGATCCCGCGCAAGGGCGGGCCCGGCATCACCAAGAGCGACCTGTTCGTCATCAACAAGACCGATCTCGCGCCCCACGTGGGCGCCGATCTGGCGGTGATGGAAGCCGACACCCGCCGCATGCGCCCGGACCACGTCGGCCGCCGGCCCTACGTGATGACCAACCTCAAGACCCGCGAGGGCCTGGCCGAGGTGGTGCGCTTCATCGAAACCCGGGGGCTGCTGACGGGCTGACCGGCGTCATGATCTTCGAAGGCCGCCAGCAGCGCTGGTACTCGGCGGCAACCTGGCCCAGGGCTTCCAGAGTCCGCGTTGCGGCATCTGCAGGCTCGACGCGAGCTGCTAGCCTACTGTTACAAGCGACGCGACTTAGGTTGCGGACGCTGCGTGCGCGCCGCTTCGGACGATACGCTCGAGCGCGTCGAGGGCCTTGGCGTTACCGTCCTCGTTGCGGAGCTTGCGGCCGAGTTCAGCAGCATTGCTGCGGGTGTCTTCACTGAGCGCGCGCTGTAGCGCCGCGTGCAGCGTGCGCTGGTTGAGCTTCACGAAGGGGACGTGGGTGCCCACGCCCAGGGCGGCGATGCGGCTGCCCCAGAAAGGCTGATCGGCGAAGAAGGAGCAGACCACGGAAGGCACCCCGGCCTCGGCGGCTGCGAAGGTGGTGCCGGCGCCGCCGTGATGGACCACCACCGCGCAGCGCGGGAAGAGCCAGCCGTGATCGACAGCGCGCACGAAGTGCACCCTCGGCCCGGCCAGAGCGCTCACTACCTCGGTATCGTTCCAGCCACCGCAGACCACGAACCGCAGGTCAAGCGCCTCGGCGAGCGCGAGCACGTCCCGGGTAAAGGTCTCCAGGGTGGGCATGGGCATGCTGCCGAAGCCGAGATACACCGGCGGCGGCCCCGCCTCGAGCCAGGCGACCAGCTCAGACGACGGGATGGCCTCGCCAAGGCGCGCACGCACCGACGCCGGGACGCGGATGGACCCCGTGGTCACCGCCTGGGCGTAGGCGTCAGCGGGGTGGGGTACGAGGTGGGGGCTCCAGAGCTGCAACGCCGGCACGCCCAACTCCCGAGCGCGGCCTACGGCGGTAGCCGTCTGAGGCGGAAGACCGAGCTCGCGGCGAAAGACGTTGATCGCGTCACGGTGAATCGGGAAGGCGAGACGGCGAAAGAGCGCATAGGTCGCGCGGTTGAGGAAAGCCCACGGGAGCTTCGCAGTCGTGACCAGGGGGCATGGATACGCGCCAGTGGGCTCGCAGGGGATGGTGTGCGCGAACGTGAACGGAATCCGCAAGTGCTCTGCCAGCGTCACCGACAGCTCCTCGATCAGCGTGCCGCCCACAATCATGTCCGCGCCACGAGCGGCCTCAAGGCCGCTCGCGAAAACGTGGGGATCAAGCTCGCGGGCGATCTCCGCCACCGAGCTCATGAAGGCCCTTACGTTGCCCGATCGAAGCCAGCGCTGTCCTTCCTCCGATTCAAGGATGGTCTGGGAGTTCCCATAAAGCGGCGCGTACTCGACGCCTGCGCGCTCCACGAAGCTCCGCAGATTCTCGGGCGCCGCCACGCGGGCCTCGATGCCTCGCGCCACCAAGCCAGCGGCCAGGGCCACCTGGGGTTGAGCATCGCCACGCGTTCCATAACTGAAGAAGACGATTCGCATATCAGGCTCCATGGGGGGACGAATTGGCGAAGGTTCGAGCGAGCGCGTCGTGGACGAGCCCCAGAAGCACGTCACGGGTCTCTACGGGGCTGAGCCCCCGATCGCGGCGCAGGAGCTTCCAGGCGTACACGTCGGTGGCCAGAAGGAGTTGCGCGAGCTGACACTGCCGAACCGAGGAGTCGTGTGCCAGCAGCGGACCAAAGACGCGCTCAAGCCAGGCCCAGTGCAGCGCGCGGCCAGTCTCAGCCATCGCGGTGACCACAGGGATGCGGCCGTCGAGCGAGAGTGTCCGCATAAGCGTGTCGCCCAGCGGCTCGTACATGCCCAGGATGAAGTCGAGAGCCAGCTCCGGGTCCCCTGCGGGCACACGATCCCGCAACTCTGCGTTGTGCTTGCCGGCCGCTGCGAGGAAGGCCTGCGCGAGGCCCTCCTTCCCGCCGAAACGACGCTGGACAGTCTTCGCCGTAACGCCCGCGAGGCGCGCCACGTCTTCGATGTGCACGTCGTCGTAGTAACGCTCGGCGAAGAGCTGTGTAGCTGCCGCGAGGACGCGACGCTCGGTCTCTTGGGTGGCGTGGGCGCGCGCCACCTGTTGGTAGGTGCGGCGCGAGCTCGGGAGCTTCGGGACATGTCTGATCATTTGGTGTCGCATAGTAAGACATGTAATTGCCAAACACAAGGCCGGTCGCCCCGGCATGCGCGGTGGAGCATGGGCGCGATCGATGAAGAGATCAGGTCTGTCCTTCATCACGAGAGGGCGGCGCTCGGCGCGACAGAAGCAGCCCCTTGCACTCCGTCCCCGGCCGCACCAAGAAGCTTCCTCCCCTGCGCGTGGGCGGCCCGGTAGGTTCCGGCAAGACCACCCTGGTGGAGATGCTTTGCAAGACCATGCGCGAGCGCTGGGACCTGGTGGTGGTCACCAACGACATCTACACCAAGGAAGACCAGCGCCTGCTCACCGTGGCCGGCGCCCTGGAGCCCGAACGCATCATGGGCGTAGAGACCGGGGGCTGCCCGCACACGGCCATCCGCGAGGACGCCTCCATCAACCTGGAGGCGGTGGACCGCATGCTGACCCAGTTCCCCGACGCGGACATCGTCTTCATCGAGTCCGGCGGCGACAACCTGGCCGCCACCTTCAGCCCCGAGTTGTCGGACCTGACGATCTACGTCATCGACGTGTCTGCGGGCGAGAAGATCCCGCGCAAGGGCGGCCCGGGCATCACCAAGAGCGACCTGTTCGTCATCAACAAGACCGACCTCGCACCCCATGTGGGCGCTGATCTGGCGGTGATGGAGGCCGACACCCGGCGCATGCGCCCGGACCACGCCGGCCGCCGGCCCTACGTGATGACCAACCTCAAGACCCGCGAGGGCCTGGCCGAGGTGGTGCGCTTCATCGAAACCCGGGGCCTGCTGACGGCCTGACTGCCTGACTGCCTGACTGATCTTCTCGGGCCGCCAAGACTCGGTCAAGCAGCTTGGTCGGCGGACCGCATCGGTACCGCCCACGGCGCAGAGAAATCGCCTGAAGGCTTCGGACTCAACCCGTCCAGCGCATCAGCGTCACGATCAGTACCAAGACACCCACGCCGAGGTTGATCGAGACCCATGTGCGAATCTGCGCCAGTGCCGCGCCGCCGGCGGCCCACTCGGACGCAGCCACGGCCCGGCCGAGCCTTCTGAAAAGCGCGAAGCGGATGTGCATGAAGATCGCCACCATCGCGACGCCCAGCACCGCCATGACGGTCCAGGCCAGCGGCATCTCGAAACTGCCCCCCGACTGGACCACCTGCTTGGCCACACGGCCCAGCATCCACACGCCGCTGACCAGCGTCAGCAGCGCGGCCACCAGCACGGCCTGGAAAAACCGCCCGAGCACATCGTGCATCAGCCGCAGCCGCACCGGTGCCTCCAGCGTTGCGACCGCCGGGCGCAAGAAGAAGTGCGCGAACACCATGCCGCCGATCCACACGACGATGGCCAGCACATGAACAGTCTTGAGAGTTGCGTAGATCATCGTTCAGTCCCATTCAATCCAATACCCAGCCCAGGATCCGTTCGCTGCGCCAGCCTCATGCCATCAGCAGCAGCCCGATCATGGCACCCCGCGAACTGACAGCAAAGGAAAGCCCGATCAGACGGTCGCTGGTGTTCGAAACGGTCGGAGTGTCGGGCTTGATCCGATTCGCGCAAACCAGAAGGGCACGCACCTGGACTTCGGATTTCCCGCACCGGATGCAGCATGCTGAACTACCGCCATCTTCACTACTTCTGGGTGGTCACCAAAGAGGGCAGATTCGCCCTTGCCGCCGAACGGCTGGACATGGCGGTGCAGACCATCAGCGCGCAGGGGCGCGAAGAGAAGCGATGATCTTGGGCTTCCAACTCAGGGAGATGCGAACTTTCCGGAAGATGATGCGCCCGTTGTGAACCTGCTCACATGCGATCCGGCCAGATTTCGCTGACCTTGACGAGCCTGAAAACCCGGTCGCCGGCCTGGTAGTCCCATTGCTCGACGCGACAGCATCCTGGCGCCGCATCCGCGCCCCAGCGCAGCAGATTCACCGAGTTGGGCACGGCGTCGCGCACGCGGGACGAGACGGCCGTGCCCGCCTGCACCGCCCACATCGGCCGCGCCAGGCCCGGCAGCGGCAAGACGTACGGAAGGTGGATGTGACCGCCGATGACGAGGTCGACACCCGCTTCTGCCCAACGCCTCAGCGCGGCCGCATGCCCGCGCAGAAGGTGGGGCTCGTCCTCGACACACGTGACGGCCATGGGCTGGTGCACCACGACCACGCGCAGCTGTGCAGGGTCGGCAAGCTCCACGGTTCGGGCTACACGTTCGACCTGCAGCGCGGAGACCTCGCCATGCTTGTGTCGCCACGGTCGCGTGGTGTTGACGCACACCACCAGGAGTTCCGCAGTGCGGTGCACCGGCTCCAGATCGATGCCAAATGCGGCGCTGTAGCGGCCATACGGGCTGCGCAGGCGCGTCCACAGATCGAAGAGCGGAATGTCGTGGTTGCCTGGGACGGCCAGTACCGGCGCCCCCAGGCGGTCCACGAACGAACGGGCCGAACGGAACTGGGGCCCACGAGCGCGCTGCGTGATGTCGCCCGACAGCACGACCACATCAGGACGCTGCTGGTGGGCCAGCGTGCTCAGGGCCTCCACGACCGCCCCCTGCTCGGTGCCAAAGTGGGTGTCGGAGATCTGCAGCAGGACGCTCAAGACGCTGCCCCTTTGGCGCTGGCCCCGGCGTCAGTGACAGCAACGTCGCGAGCGGGCTTCAGCAGATACAGGGGTCTGGCGTGCACGCGGAAGTCCAGCGGCGCGCGCATCATCGTCACTTCGCCGTCAAAGGCCACCTTCACGCCGCTGCGGCCCTGCATCAGCCTCGGCCGCACCACCAGGTGCTCGAACTCGAAGCGCTCCACGCCTGCGGCTTCATCCAGCCTGCCCATGGCGCCATGCAGCATCAGGCCGAGCATCGACAGGGTTCCGACAGGGCGCAGCACGACCGCGGCCATGGTGCCGTCGCCTGGCGTACCCGCCAGGGTGTCATCGGGATCTGCACCGAACTGCTGCAGTTGCAGGCGGTTGTTGCCCACGAAGAGTGTCAAGGCCTGGAGGTCGCGCGCCTTGCCACCCATCTCGATGTGCAATCGCAAGCGGCGCTGCGCACGCAGCAAGGTCGCGCAGGCGGCCACGAACGCCACCCAGCGGCTGCGACCGAAGCGGGCCTTGTAGGCTTCGCGATCCTCCAGCAGTTCGGGATAGAGCCCGAGGCTGGCGTTGACGAGGAACACCCGTTCGTTGATGCCGGCCACTTGCACCGGCGAAGGGACCGAACGCAGCAAGTGGCGGACCGCATCGGCCGGGTCTGCGGGTATGCCGTGTGTGCGGGCAAAGTAGTTGAACGTGCCCTGTGGCACCACGCCCATGGCGCAGCCTGCGGCGTGCGCGGCCTGCGCCACGGTATTGAGCGTGCCGTCGCCACCGACGGCAACCACGGCCGTGCGGGTGGCGACGGCCTTTGTCGCAGCCCGGTGCGCCACGCCGCTCAACTCGGCAGGGCTGCAGAACAGCAAGTCACCTTGCCGTCCGCCATCTCGCAGCGCGGTTTCGATGACCTCGCGCTTGACCCGCGCGTCGTTGCTGCCCGCTGCCGCATTGATGACGAATTGCAGCGGTGACGCGACGTCCATCTCGGGAAGAGCGGCCATGGCACCAGTCGCCTTCAGGTCTTTTCCCGCGTCAAGCGTTCTGCAAACGAAATGCCGATGGCAGAGAGCACGAAGGTGAAGTGGATGACAGCCACCATCGTCACGATCTGGATGTTCTCCAGGTTCAAGTCTCCGCTCAGGTAGGTCTTCAAGGCATGCACGCCTGAGATCGAGATGATGGCGAAAGCAAGCTTCAACTTGAGGTTGTAGGTGTTGACATGGTCCAGCCAGTCGGGCTTCTTCATGTCCTTCTTGTCGAAGTGCCCTGTGGTCACGAACAGCGACACACCGGCCAGCGCCACCACCCAGACCAGCTGCGCCACCATCGTCATGTCCACCAGTTCAAGCACCTTGATGATCAGCTCGATCTTTTCAAGATCGCCAAACAGCAAGGTGCTCATCAGCTTGTAGGTCTCCAGCAGGAACTTGCCCAGGATGCCGAAGATGATCGCCACCAGACCCACATAGAAGAACAGCATGGTGAATCTCATGCCGTAGAGCATCGATCCGACCCCTGAAAGTAGCTTTTCCATTCTTGATGACCGTGAAACAGAGCAGACAGTGACGTCAAGCGGCGACCCGATCGCAGCTTCAATCGCCACGCGGTCCGGATCGTCCTGATGGCCGGGACGATCCGGGGCGGAAGATCTCAATCGTGGCGCAGCAGGTCTCCGAAGACGGTGTGCTCGCCTTCCTTTCGATCGGCACCAGGCGCGTCGTACAGCACGAGCCAGCGCGCCTTGCCGCCTGACAGCGACGCTGGCAGGTCACAGAGGGCTTCGGCACGGTTGGTGCCGCGGCCATGTGGAAGTGGCACCGACTCGGTCAGCGCCGACTCGAACCGCACCGGCTCGCGGTTGGCGGCCAGCAAGGGTCGGGCGGCAGACCATTTGAAGACGCGGATGTCGCCGTTCAACACCATCGTCGGGCCAGCCAGGATGTAGAGGTCGTCGCCGGAGAAGTGCAGGTCCCGCACGCCCAGACCGTCGAGCTGGAGGAAGTGCTTGCGGATGACCGTGCCGCTGTCGTCCAGGGGAACCAGGCGCAGTTGGTCACCACGCGCCTCCACCGCGATCTCCAGCAGCGCCGACCAGCCGCGCAACACCGGGCCGCGCAAGCCCAGCAGCCGCCGCTGGCCGTCCACGGCCAGGCCTTCGATGTCGAAGCCGTTGTCCTTGCCCGGGATGGCCATGTATGGGCCGAAGTGGGGGTCATCGGCAAGGGCGCGGGTGAGCAGGTTCGTTTGCGCATCGCCCTTCAGGCGCAGCGCCTGTCGGCCGTCCTGCGCCTGCCGCACCAGGCAGGGCTCGCCCTGGGCGTCGGGCTCGATCGGCAGGCAGGCCAGCAGCCGTCGATTGCCGTCCAGCGCCACCTTCGCCAGCCGCTTGGCGTTGTCGGCGTGGCTTCGCTCCGGCTTGGCGTTCTTTCGCTTCAGCCCGTGCGAGCCGACGACCCAGAGGAAACCGTCGGCGACGGCCATGCCTTCCAGGTCGGCCTCTTCCCCGACGGCACCGGGCAGGTCCAGCAGATCGCCGAGCGGGAAGTCGCGCACTTCACCAAAGCGCAGGGCCTCTCGCCCCACGGGGTCGAGCAGACGAAGTCGGTCCAGACCGCAGGCCTCGTCGCCTGCCACCCACAGCCAGTCACCGGTAAAGGCCGCGCCAGAGAGATTGGATTGAACCAGGGAGTCAGGAGCGAACTCCAGACGGACGGCATTGGCGGCTCGAGCGTTGGGCATCAGGTGTTTCTCCAAGGGGTGACGTCCCAGCAGGCCCGTGTACTCCAACGCAGGCCGGAGCCACCAAACCTGTAAGTCTGCGGCATGAACGTCGTCTCATCTTCAGGCTTTTCCGATGTCAGCGTTCCTGAAAGGCTGCTTCTTGTGAGCCGATGGGAGGCCCACACTCCGTCAGTCCCTCAACAGATGGAGATCCAAGATGCAAGTCCAACCATGTGCTGGCCACCGTCGGGTTGTCCGTCTCGATCTTCAACCTGTTCACGAGTCTGCTGAGCCTCTTCGGCTTCGGTACCTCGGATGAATGAACCCTCGCCAGGAACACCTCATGAAATGCCCCACCTGCACCGACACCGCACTCGTGATGAGCGATCGCTAGGGCGTCGAGATCGACTACTGCCCGCAATGTCGCGGCGTCTGGCTGGACCGCGGCGAACTCGACAAGCTGATCGAGCGATCGGGCGCGATGACTCAAACTCCTGCGGCCAGCGCGTCAGCGCGATCACAGCCGCAATTCGTTGACGCTGACCACGAGCATGGCCGAAGCCAGCGGGGCTACCGCAAGAAGTCCTGGCTGAGCGACATCTTCGACTGACCCGCAACCAACGGCACCTGGGGAACGCCCCCGATGCGCATTCATCCCGCCAGCAGCCCACTCGCAATCTCCAGACCCTGGCCTGAAACCCGGCTGGCCTCGGGCTCTGCCGGCGTCGTCCTCAGGACAAAGACCAGCCATCCACGCGTGCTTCACGCATGACTGCTCTGGCCGACGGTTCGGGACCCAGGCGCCCGGTGGCGAGCTTCAGGTGAAGGTGACCCAGGACTGCCGCTCGGGGTGGTCCAGGTGCGGCAGCGTGTTGTAGGTCACGAGCATGTGGCGCTTGGGGGTGAAAGCGAACTCGGTGAGCGCGCTGTTGCGGATGCGCAGGTTGAGTTCGATCGCCGTCGAAGGTGGCGCCTGCAGCACATGAGCCACGGCTGTGGCGATGGGCCCGCCGCTGGACACCAGCAGAACGTCCCCCTCGTGCTGGGTACGCACGTGATCCAAGGCCCCCGTCACGCCTTGCAGGAACCCTTCCCAGCTGGGCATGCCCTCGGGCTGCACCTCACCTGCCATCCAGCGCGCCAGGCCTTCGCGCAGCAGCCGAAAGTGCAGCCGATAAGCCTCTGGGGTGTCGGGGCGCGGCAAGTCGCCGGCATGCACGCTGCGCACCACCGCCTCGCTGTCGTACTCGTTCAAGCCGGGCCACTCCAGCGCATCCGGCAGCCCCGGCAGGTTCGAGGCCAGGGCCTCCAGGGACTCCCGGTGCCGGCGCAGGCTGCCGCGCAGCACGGCGTCGAAGCGCAGGCCCCGCGCCTGCATCCAGGCGCCCAGTTGCGCGCACTGCCGGTGGCCGAGCTCGCTCAGGCGGTCATAGTCCTCGGCCCCGAATGAAGCCTGTCCATGTCGGACGAGATACAAGGTTCCCATGGCGGCATTGTGCCGGCCGAGCCGACTCGCGCAGGCCCTGATCCAGTGGTCCCGGCGGTCAACGCCCGGCGGGCCGGGTGGCCAGCCAGATGCTGGGCAGGATGAGCGCCGCGCCTGCGGCGTGGTACCAGCCCGGTGGCTCGCCCAGCACCACCCAGGCGCCCAGCGCACCGTAGACGGGGGCCAGGTACAACAGCAGGGCCGTGCGTGAGGCCCCCAGCTCACGCTGCAGGTAGGAATAGGCGGTGTAGGACAACACACCCGGCAGCACCGCACCGGCGACCACCAGGCCCAGCGCCTGCGGGCTCCAGTGCGTGCGTTCCCCCCACAGTGCTTCAGCCAGGGTGAAGGGCGCCAGCACCAGCAGGCCCCCGGCGATGATGGCCGCCAGGCGCACCGCCGGGCCCAGGGTGGAAGGCCAATGCCTGAGCAGCACGGAGTAAGCCACCCAGCAGCCCGCGGCCACCAGCGCCCAGGCATCTCCCACCGCCAGCCGCACGGCCAGCAGGTTGTCGATGTCACCCTTGGCGATGATGAACAGGACGCCGCTCAGCGCCAGGGCCACGCCCATGCGCTGGGGCCACGACATCCGCTCGTGCAGCAGGCGCAGGCTCACGGCCGTGATGGCCACCGGGGCCACGGCGTACAGCAGGGCAATGTTGGTGGCGCTGGTGGTGTGGCCCGCCTGGTAGACGAAGGCGCCGCAGACCCACATGCCCAGGGCCCCCAGCACCAGCAGGTGGCGCCACTCCTGGCGCACGGCCGAGCGCTGGCGCCACAGCGCCACCCCCACGAAGGGCAGCATCAGCGCCAGGGCCAAGGTCCAGCGGCCCATGGCCAGCGCGTGCGGCGCGATCACGCCATGGCTGGCGCGCGCGATGAGGTAGTTGGAAGACCACAGGCCTGGCACCACCCACAGCAGCACCGCAGCCCAGCGCGCCGGCTTCACGTGCGCGTGGCCATCACCTGACCCAGGCGAATGGGCAGACCCGGAGCCCAGGCCGGGTTGAAGGCCAGTCGGGCACCGCCTTCCGATGGGCGCGGGAACAGCATCACCACGGTGGAGCCCAGCAGGAAGCGCCCCATCTCCTGGCCCTGCGCCAGGCGGATGTCCTGATCGTGGTACGCCCACTCGCGCACCCGGCCTGTGCGCGGCGGGTTCACCACCCCGTGCCAGACCGTGGCCATGCTGCCCACGATGGTGGCGCCCACCAGCACCAGCACCCAGGGGCCGGCCTCGCCGTCGAACACGCACACCACGCGCTCATTGCGGGCGAACAGGCCGGGCACGCCCTGCGCCGTGGCGGGATTCACCGAGAACAGGTCACCCGGCACGTGGATCATGCGCAGCAACCGGCCGGCGCAGGGCATGTGGATGCGGTGGTAATCGCGCGGGCTCAGGTACAGCGTGGCGAACAGGCCCCCATGGAAATGGGCCGCCAGGGCACCATCGCCGCCCACCAGGGCCTGGGTGGTGTAGTGGTGGCCCTTGGCCTGGAAGATGCGGTCGCCGTCGATGGCGCCGAACTGGCTGATGGCGCCGTCCACCGGGCAGATCAGGTCCGCCTGGGCCAGCGGCCGGGCACCGGGCTTGAGCGCCCGGGTGAAGAACTCATTGAAGGTGGCGTAGGCCGCGATGTCGGGTTCGGCCGCCTCGGCCATGTTCACACCGTACCGCTGCACGAAGGCGCGGATGGCCACCGTGGTGGCCGCGCCGCCGCGGGCCCCCGCCAGCACCCCGGCCAGGGAGGTCAGCGCCTGCTTGGGCAGCAGGTGCTGCAGCAAGACCCCCGCGCTCACCGCATGTCCACCGTGGAGCGCAGGGCCCGCACGGCCCCGGCACCCACCGCGGCACCAAAGCGCTTGGCCAGGCGCTCGGCCACGTTCTCCTTGGGCGTGTAGTCCACGATGTCCCCGGCCTTGATCACGTCGCGCGCCACATGGTCCAGGCTGCCGATGTGGTCGGCCAGACCCATCTTCACGGCCTCCTCGCCATTCCAGAACAGGCCGGAGAAGGTCTCGGGCGTTTCCTTCAGGCGCTCACCCCGGCCCGCCTTCACCACGTCGATGAACTGGCGGTGCACCTGGTCGATCATGGCTTTGGCGAAGGCGCGCTCTTTTTCGCTTTGCGGGCTGAAGGGGTCGAGCATGCCCTTGTGTTCACCCGCAGTGAGCAGGCGGCGTTCCACGCCCAGCTTGTCCATCAGTCCGGTGAAGCCGAAGCCGTCCATCAGCACCCCGATGCTGCCCACCAGGCTGGCCTTGTCCACATAGATTTCATCAGCGGCCACGGCGATGTAGTAAGCGCCGGAGGCGCAGATCTCCTCCACCACGGCATACACCTTCTTGCCGTGCAAGGCCTTGAGGCGCCGGATCTCGTCATGGACGATGCCGCTTTGCACCGGGCTGCCACCGGGCGAGTTGATGCGCAGCACCACAGCCTGCGCACCCGGGTCCTCGAAGGCACTGCGCAGCGCCGACACCAGCAGGTCGGCGCTGGCCTCGGTGTCCATGGCGATCTCGCCACGGATCTCCAGCAAGGCCGTGTGAGGGGCGGTGGGGGCCGAGACATGCACCTGCTTGGCAAACAGCGCCCAGGCCACGGCCAATGCCAGCCCCAGCCAGGCCAGGCGGAAAAACACACGCCAGCGGCGCTCGGCCCGGCGGTCGCGCAGCAGTTCTGCGGCCAGGAGGTCGAGCCGCGACTCCAGGCCTGCCGCCGTGACGGCGGGCGCCGCGGCCTCCTGGGCAGCCGGGCGTCCCGGTGCCACAGGCGCGCTGGGGGCGTCACCCTCCAGCGCGGGCTGTGGCGCAGAAGCTTCGTCGCCCGCTGGCGTCTTGGTCAGGGGCGTGTCTTGTGGGTCGTTCATCAAGGGGCCCCGGAAGCGGGGTCGTCAAAGGAGACAGGGCGGATCGTCGAAGAAGGATACCAAGTGACCCGCCCGGACTGCTCGGCCACGCTCAAGGCCGTCAGCCGTCCTCGGCCACAAGGGCCCGCCACGCAGCGCCCGCTGTGCGGCTCATAAGCCGCGCCATGGATGGAGCACTGGATGAAGCGGCGGTCGCTGTCCAGGAACTGGCCTTCCTGCCAGTCCATCTCGGCCGGCACATGCGCGCAACGGTTGAGATACGCCACCACGACACCCTCATGGCGCAACGCGAACGCCCGCACAGGCCGCCCCCGCTCCTCCACATCGAACACGAAGGCGCTTCCTCCGTCCTTGAGGTCTTCGCAAGCGCACAGATCCATGCCCTCGGGCGGCAAAGAGGAAGACGCTTCACCCATGTTGCACCAGCCAATCGTGCAGATCGCGTGCGCAGTGGGCCACGTGCAGCGGCGCGTAGGCTTCGAAGGCGCCGTGCTCATGCGCCCCGTAACTCACCCCCACCGACGCCACGCCCGCCTGGCGGGCCATCAGCAGGTCGTGCGTGGTGTCGCCAATCATCAGGGTGCGTTGCGGCGGCACCCCCAGCTCCGCCATCAATTCGTGGAGCATGAGCGGGTCCGGCTTGGAGGCCGTCTCGTCGGCGGTGCGGGTGCTGTCGAACAGGCCCTTGAGCTGCACGGTCGCCAAGGCCTCGTCCAGCCCCCGCCGGCTCTTGCCCGTGGCCACCGCGATGCAGTGATTGCGCTCCTTCAGCGCCCGCAACATGGGCAGAACACCGTCGAACAGCACCAGATCGTGCTGATGCTGGATGTAGTGGCGCCGGTAGGCGTTGCCAAGCTCGGCGTAGCGCTCCTGCGGAAAGCCCGGCGCCGCGTGCAGCAGCGCATCACGCAGCCCCAGGCCGATCACGTACGCGGCCTGCTCGTCACTGGGCACGACGGTGCCCACTTCAAGGCAAGCCGCCTGGATGGAGCGGACGATGAGCGCCGTGCTGTCAAACAGCGTGCCATCCCAGTCGAAGGCAATGAGGTCGAATCTGCGGGTCATGTGCGGATCAGGAACGAAGGGCTTGGGCACCGGGCGCAGACTGAAGGTGGGAAGCGGCCGGGTCCGGATTCTGGAGCGACTGCAGAAAAGCTGCACAGTCCTGGGGCAGCGGCGACTCCAGTTCCAGCGTCTGCCCCGTGGCGGGATGCACGAAGCGCAGGCGCCGGGCGTGCAGGAACATGCGCTCCAGCCGCACCTGCCCTGCCGTCGCGCGCGCCAGCTGCTTGTTCAGCGCGAATTCGCCGTACTTGTCGTCACCGGCGATCGGATGGCCGGCGCCCGCCAGATGGACGCGGATCTGGTGTGTTCGACCGGTCTTGATGGTGACATCCAGCAGGGTGTAGCCCGCCAGGCGCTGCGCCACGCGCACCAGGGTCAGGGCATAGGTGCCCTCGGGGTCGTCAGCGGTGGCGCAGCGCACCCGACGCTCTCCCTCTGGGGTCAGGAACTTGTGCAGCGGTGTATCGATGACCTTCAGCCGCTCGGGCCACTGCCCCACCACCAGGGCGGTGTAGGTCTTGCCCACCACCTTGTCAGCGCCGCGCGCACGGAACTGGTCCTGCAGGTGGACCAGCGCGCTGCGGCGGCAGGCCACCAGCAGCACGCCCGAGGTCTCGCGGTCCAGGCGGTGCACCAGTTCCAGGAAGCGCGCGTCAGGCCGGGCTTGACGCAGCTGCTCGATCACCCCGGAGCTGACCCCGCTGCCGCCGTGCACCGCCACCCCAGCGGGCTTGTCCACCGCCAGAAGATGGTCGTCCTCGAACAGCAAAGGGAAACTGCGTGCGGGTGCCGGCGCCACATGCTCGCGCTGGGCCACCCGCACTGGCGGCACCCGCACCTCGTCCCCGTCGGCCAGACGCGTGTCTGCGGCCGCACGGCCACCGTTGATCCGGACCTCGCCTGAGCGGATCACACGGTACACATGGGTCTTGGGCACCCCCTTGAGCAGCCGCAGCAGGAAGTTGTCCAGGCGCTGCCCGGCGGCGTCCGCGTCCACAACCAGTCTTCGCACCGCAGGCGGGGCCGCCGGTGCGGGTTTGGCCCCTATAATCCGGTGCTCCATGTGACGAATGCAAGTGCTTGATTTTCGGGAATTTTACCCGGCACGGCGATGTCACCGGAGCGGCCGGCGGCCCTGTGTCGGGGACCAGCCAACGAGTTGACCGAACGTCAGCCACCGGCCACAAGCGTTGATGCAACGACTGCACATCAGATCGGCTCCTGGCCCCCAAGTGGCCGCAGAGGTCGGACGTGCAGGCGGCAGAGACTCGAAGGACAGAACCCGTCTCGCCAATCCTTGATGGCGGACTGCATCGAAAGATTCAGGGCCCAGAGGCCTTGTCCGATGTCCGGACAGACCGCTGAGCCCGGCGCCAGGCCCATCGCCCGCTGTGATGAGACTCCACTCCCCTATCGCCACACCCCTGTGCGCCCAGGCAAGGACGACCGTGCGTCGCCTGCCTCGGCCGCCGAGGCAGGCGCTGTCCCGGACACCACGGTGCCCGGACGGGGGAAGCACCGGACTCCTTCCAAGCGCCGCTGAGGGACTGGCACCAGCGCCAACACGACACGCCTGAGCACCGCGTCGCTTCCGCAGCAGCGGAAGGCCGGGGCCTCGATGTGCCGTCCAGGGCGGTTCGATTTCTCGGTTCTCCCCTCCTTTCTCGTGCATCTGAAAGGGCCGGCACTTCAGGGTGTCTGGCCGGGATAGGGCCTGCCGGCAAGGCGGGTGCAAGGAGTGCACGAGACATGAAGCGCATGCTGATCAACGCCACGCAGCCGGAAGAGCGGCGCCTGGCGATCGTCGACGGCCAGAAGCTGATCGACTTCGAAACCGAGATTGAAGGGCGCGAGCAGCGCAAGGGCAACATCTACAAGGCCGTGGTCACGCGGGTGGAGCCCGCCCTGGAGGCCTGTTTCGTCGAGTACGGCGAAGACCGCCACGGCTTCCTGCCCTTCAAGGAAATCTCCCGCAACTATTTCCGCGAAGGCGTGGACGTGCGCACCGCACGTATCCAGGACGCCATCAGGGATGGCCAGGAACTGCTGGTGCAGGTGGAGAAGGAAGAGCGCGGCAACAAGGGCGCGGCGCTGACCACCTTTGTCAGCCTGGCCGGGCGCTACCTCGTGCTGATGCCCAACAATCCGCGCGGCGGCGGTGTGAGCCGGCGCATCGAGGGCGAAGAGCGCGAGGAACTCAAGGAAGCGCTGGACCAGCTCGAGTACCCCAAGGGCATGAGCCTGATCGCTCGCACTGCGGGCATCGGCCGCACGGCGCCCGAGCTGCAGTGGGACCTGAACTACATGCTCAAGCTGTGGGACGCCATCGACGGCGCTTCCAAGGCGGGCAAGGGCGCGTTCCTGATCTACCAGGAAAGCTCGCTCGTCATCCGCGCGATCCGGGATTACTTCACCTCGGACATCGGCGAAATCCTGATCGATACGGACGACATCTTCGAGCAGGCGCAGCAGTTCATGAACCACGTGATGCCGGAAACGGCCAATCGCGTGAAGCGCTACCGCGACGACGCGGCGCTGTTCTCCCGCTTCCAGATCGAGCACCAGATCGAGACCGCGTTCTCGCGCACGGTGAACCTGCCCTCGGGCGGCGCCATCGTGATCGACCACACCGAGGCGCTGGTGGCGGTGGACGTGAACTCCGCGCGCGCCACGCGCGGCGGCGACATCGAGGAGACCGCCACCCGCACCAACCTCGAGGCCGCCGATGAGATCGCGCGCCAGATGCGGCTGCGCGACCTGGGCGGCCTGATCGTTGTCGACTTCATCGACATGGAGGAGAGCAAGAACCGCCGCGAGGTGGAAACGCGCCTGCGCGACGCGCTGCGCAACGACCGCGCCCGCGTGCAGTTCTCCTCCATCAGCAAGTTCGGCCTGCTGGAGTTGTCGCGCCAGCGCCTGCGCCCGGCGCTGTCCGAAGGCAACCACATCACCTGCCCGCGCTGCAACGGCACCGGCCACATCCGCGACACCGAGAGCTCGGCGCTGCAGATCCTGCGCATCATCCAGGAAGAGGCGCTCAAGGACAACACCGCCGCCGTGCACGTGCAAGTGCCCGTGGAGGTGACCTCCTTCCTGCTCAACGAGAAGCGCACCGAGATCACCAAGATCGAACTGAAGCAGCGCGTGACCGTGCTGCTGGTGCCCAATAAGCACCTGGAGACGCCGAACTACAAGCTGGAGCGCCTGCGCCACGACGACCCGCGGCTGGAGAGCTACCGCGCCAGCTACACCATGATCGAGGAGCCGGACGACGAGGTGGGCATCACGCGCCGCCGCGACGCCAGCGAAAAGGGCAAGGCCAAGCAGGAACCGGTCATCAAGGGCGTGTTGCCTGACCAGCCGGCCCCGCCGCCGCCCGCCCCCAAGCCTGAGGCGGCCCCGACAGCGCCGGCCGCGGCCCCCAGACCCGCACCTGTGCCGGCTGCAGCCCCTGTGGCCGCGGCACCGGCTGCCGGCGGCGGCTTCTTCGGCTGGATGCGCAAACTCTTTGGTGGCGATGCGCCCGCGCCAACGCCCCAGACACCTGCCAGCACTTCTGTGGCGCCTGCCCCCGTCGCCACCCCAGCCGCCGTTGACACCGGCGAACGCAAGGAGGGCCGGCGCGGTGGACGCGGCGGCCGTTCCGAACGCGGGGAACGCGGTGAACGCGGGGAACGTGGAGACAGGGGCGAGAGAAGCCCCAGGGAAGGCCGCGAAAGCAGGGAAGGCCGGGAACAGCGTGCACGCAGCGGCGAGCGCGGACCACGCCGCGACGAAACGGTTGAAGGCACGGCAGCCACCACGCCGGCGCGTGAGGAGCGTCCCCGCCGAGGTGATCGTGGTGATCGGCCGGAACGCGGCGACCGGGCAGAGCGCGACACCCTCGCACCCGTCGACGCGGGCGCCGGACTGGTGGAAGGCTCTGTCAGCCAGGCCGCCAGTGACGCTGCGGAAGCCGATCGTGAAGGCCGTCGGCGTCGCCGCCGGGGCGGCCGTGGCGGACGGGACCGTGACGAGACGGGCTCTGAAGACACGGAGTTGACCGAAACCGGCGCAGCCGCCCGCGATGCAAGCGCTGAAGCGGTGGCAACACCGAGGGCCGAAGGTGAGGCCGAGACTGCCAACCGCACCGATGCGCCGGAAACCGCAGGCGCGGAGAGCGAAGAACGAGAGGGCGGCCGCCGCCGCGGTCGCGGCCGTGACCGCGACCGCTTCCGCCGCGAGCGTCGGCCCAATGGTGAAGCCGGTGACGTCACCGACGCCAGTGACGTCGGCGTGGTTGAAGGGGAAAGCAGTCCCGCAGGCGAGCCGGCGCAAGGCGTCGGTGCAGCCCCCGAGACCGCAGCTGCCGCACAGGGCGCTGGCGGAGCCGCTGTGGCCGAGCAGGCCCAGGCATCGGCCATCGGCCAGGCACCCGCTGCTGCAGTGCAGCCCTTGGCATCTGCCGGCGTGTCCACGGAACCAGCGGCAGACGTCGCAGCCACCTCCGCCGCACCAGCCACCAGCCCAGCGCCGCGTGTCCTGGCGGAACCTTACGTGCTGCCGGTGGCCCAGTTGCACCAGATCGCGCAGGGGTCGGGCCTGCAGTGGATCAACTCGGATGCCGACAAGATCGTAGCCGCCCAGGCGGCGATCGCCGCGCAGCCTCAGCCTGCGCATGTGCCTCGCGAGCGCAAGCCCGTGGTGGTGGTGGACGAAGGCCCGCTGGTGCTGGTGGAGACCCGCAAAGACCTCTCGCAGATGAAGCTGCCGTTCGAGACGGCAGCCGACTCCCGCCAGGGCTGAACAGGCCCCCGGGCTGGAGGGCCGCTGGCCACCCAGCCCGGCAGGTCAGGTCAGCAGGTTCAACGCCTGCTGGTACACAGGTTCGCGCATCAGTTCGTCCCAGGTCCACGGCACGGTCTGGGGCAGCAACGCCAGGCGTCGGGCCTCGCTGTCGATCTCTGGCGCCCAACGGCCGTCGGCCTGGCGAGCCCACAGCCCGTCCAGCAGTTCGTCCAGCGCCCGTCCGCCGTCCACCTGCGACTGGTTGCACATCAGGACCATGTCGCATCCGGCCTGCAGGGCCCTATGTGCGGCGTCCACGTAGCTCAGCGGTCGGCCTTCCAGATGACGCGCACCTTCCATGGTCAGGTCGTCGCTGAAGATCGCGCCCGTGAACCCCAGGCGGCCACGCAGGATGTCCTGCAGCCAACGTGGCGAGAAGCCGGCGGGCAGTGCGTCCACCTTGGGATAGACGACATGGGCCGGCATCACGGCGGTCAGGCTGGTGGACAGCCACTGGTAGGGCTGTGCGTCATCGGCAAGGATCGCCTTGAGCGATCGGCGGTCCACCGGCACGTCCACATGGCTGTCGGCCGCCACGTAGCCGTGGCCCGGGAAGTGCTTGCCGCAGTTCGCCATGCCGGCGCGCAGCAGGCCGTGCATCAGGCTCTTGGCCAGCAGCGTCACCACGCGGGCATCGCGGTGGAAGGCACGGTCACCGATCACGCCGCTGGGGCCGTGGTCCAGATCCAGCACGGGCGTGAAGCTCAGGTCCACGCCACAGGCCCTCAACTCGGCGCCCAGCGCATAACCCACGGCGGTGGCTGCATCGGTGGCGGCCATGGCATCGCGCATCCACTGCTCGCCCAGCACGCGCATGGGCGGCAAGTGCGTGAAGCCGTCGGTGCGAAAGCGCTGCACGCGCCCGCCCTCGTGGTCCACGCACACCAGCAGGTCAGGCCGGATGGACTTGGCCTCGGCCACCAGTGCGGTGAGCTGCCGGCGGTCCACCCAGTGCCGGGCGAATAGGATCATGCCGCCCGTCAGGGGATGGGCCAGGCGGCGGCGGTCTGCGCGGTCCAGGGTCGGCCCCGCGATGTCCAGCACCACGGGCGCCTGCAGGCAGGATGAAGAGGTCATGAGGCTCGCTCCAGGGTCTCGACGACCACGAAGGCCGCCGCATATTCAGACTCATCGGTCACGGTGACGTGAGCCCGCAGGCCGCGCTGAGAAAACCACTCGGCCAGGGCACCATGCAAGGCAATCTCGGGCTTGCCGCTGCGCGCCTTGACGATCTCGCAAGCGCGCCAGGTCATGGGCATGCGCATGCCCATGCCGATGGCCTTGGAAAAGGCCTCCTTGGCGGAAAACCGGGTGGCCAGGTAGCGCACGCCTCGCGCCGGCACCGCCGCGCTTCGGGCGCGGAAGACCTCGATCTCGTGCGGGCCCAGCACCTTCTGAGCGAAGCGCTCACCGCGCCGCGCCAGCGTGGCCTCGATGCGACGGATGTCGCAGATGTCGGTGCCGATGCCGTAGATCACGGGGTCCTCACCTGCGCCTGCCGGATGCAGCGCTGGTACAGGCGCACCGTCTCGGCCATGCCGTACTCGAGCGCGTCGGCTGCGATGGCGTGGCCTATGGACACCTCGGCCACTCCCGGCACGGCGCGCAGGAAGTCCGCCAGGTTGTCACGGTTCAGGTCATGCCCGGCGTTCACGCCCAGACCGGCACTCAGCGCGGCCTGGGCGGCGGCGGCGTAGCGCGCCAGCACTGCAGCCTGTTCCGCATGGCCGTGGCTGCGGGCGTAGGCTTCCGTGTAAAGCTCCACCCGGTCGGCGCCCACGGCGCGGGCCAAGGCCATGGCCGCAGGGTCCGGGTCCATGAACAGGCTCACCCGCACGCCCAGCGCATGCAGCTCGTCGATCAAGGGGCGCAGGCGCTCGCCATCGCGCACGAGGTCCCAGCCGTGGTCCGAGGTGGCCTGCTCCACGCTGTCGGGCACGAAGGTGGCCTGGTGCGGCCGCACCTCGCGCACCAGCTCCATCAGGTTGTGGAAGGGGTTGCCTTCCAGGTTGTACTCGGCCTGCGGCCAGCGCTTCATCAACTGCGAAAGGTCCCGCACATCCTGGGTGGTGATGTGGCGAGCATCAGGCCGCGGGTGCACGGTGATGCCGTCGGCGCCCGCCTCCAGGGCGATGGTGGACAGCCGCACCACGTTGGGGATGCCCACGGGCCGCGAGTTGCGCAGCAGCGCCACCCGGTTGACGTTCACCGACAAGGCGCATCGCCCCAGGGCGTGCCGACCTTGCTGGCCGGCTTCGGAAGAGACAAGAGGGTTCATCGGGCAGGACGAGGTGGGGTTTCGAGCAGGCGCTGGACGCCCAGGAACACCTTTCGGGTGCGCAACTGGGACGTGCCGAAGTGATGATGCAGCAAAGCGCGCAGGCCGTGGCGCAGCGGCGCCAAGGCAGGCAGACAGACGCGCTGCATGGCATCCAGTCGCTCCTGGGCCAACGCGGCCTCCAGGGCCAGCAGCACCGCGCCCTCCAGGGCATCCGATTCCTGGGAATCCGGGGCCGTAGGCATGACCCCAGCTTCGGCGCGAAGGACATAGGCACGCTGCGACACCACGGCTTGCTGAGTGGACGTCACCACCGACAGATCGGGCAGCACCCCGATCAGACGCAGCATCAGAAGCTCGAACGCGCGCAGACCCGCCTGCGCCCGGACGTCATCGGCCCCGGCCAGGGCGGGCAGGGTGGCCGCGTAGGCGTCGAACAAGGCCGGGTGCGGGTCCAGACGTGCGAGAGACTTCAACAGCAGCTCGTTGAGATAGAACCCGGCGAACAGCGCTCCAGCCGCCAGCAGTGGATGCCCCCCCAGAAACTCGGCCTGGCGCAGGGTGAACAGGTCGGCGGCCTCGTCGGTGGGGGCCTTGCCCAGGGCGATCGAGATCGGAAGGAAAGGCAGCAGCACGGCCCGAAGCTGCGAGTACGGGCGCCGCGCACCCTTGGCCACCACCGCCAGACGGCCACGTTCACGCGTGAACACGTCCACGATGAGGCTGGACTCGCTCCACTCGTGGCTGTGCAGCACATAGGCTGCTAGGCTGGCCGAGCGCAGCGCTGCGCCCATCACTCGTAGCCGTAGGAGCGCAAGTGCTGCTCGTCATCGGCCCAGCCGCTGCGGACCTTGACCCACAGCTCCAGGAACACACGGGCGTCCAGCAGAGGCTCCAGTTCCTGCCGGGCCTCGCTGCCGATGCGCTTCAGGCGCTCGCCGCGTTCGCCGATGACCATGCCCTTGTGGGCATCACGCTCCACCACGATGGTGGCGGCGATGCGCCGCAAGCCCCCCTCTTCCTCGAACTTGTCGATTACCACCGTGGAGGTGTAGGGCAGTTCGTCACCCATGAGGCGGAACAGCTTCTCGCGGATGATCTCGCTGGCCAGGAAGCGCTCGCTGCGGTCGGTGAGGGCATCCTCCTCGTGCAGCCAGTCCTGCTCGGGCAGATAGCGCGACAGGATGGCCAGCAGACGTTCGATGTCCGACGCCTTGCGGGCCGACATGGGCACGTACTCGGCGAAGGCGTGGCGGTCCTGCATGGACTTCAGCCAGGGCAGGATGTCGGTGCGCCGGGCCACGGCGTCCAGCTTGTTGGCCACCAACACCACCGGCATGTCCGGGGGCAACAGCGACAGCACCTTGGCATCGTCCAGCCCGAAACGGCCCGCCTCCGCCACGAACAGCACCGCGTCCACATCGCCCAGCGACGACAGCACGGTGCGGTTGAGCGTGCGGTTCAGCGGGGCCGCATGCTTGAGCTGGAAGCCTGGCGTGTCGACGAACACGTACTGCGCGGCACCCACGGTGCGGATGCCGGTGATGCGGTGTCGGGTGGTCTGCGCCTTGTTGGAGGTGATGCTGATCTTCTGCCCCACCAGGGCATTGAGCAGGGTGCTCTTGCCCACGTTCGGACGCCCCACGATGGCAATCATCCCGCAGCGGCGCGGGCCTTCGCTGGCGGGTTGGGGCAAGGTCGTGGAGCTCATGAGAGGTTCCCGGCGATCTGCGGCGGCACCGCCTGCGGCAGCAAGTCCAGCATGCGGCGCGCGGCTTCCTGTTCGGCGGCCCGTTTGGAGCGGCCCTCGGCCACGGCCATCAACCCGAAAGCCGGTACCGCACATTCCACCTCGAAGGTCTGCGCGTGCGCCTGGCCCCGGGTTGCCAGCACGCGGTAGCTGGGTACGGGCAGCCGGCGGGCCTGCAGCCGCTCCTGCAGGTCGGTCTTGGAGTCCTTGCCCCAGTGCTGCACGTCACTGCGCTCGATCAGTTCACCAAACCAGCGACGCACCAGGGCCACCGCCGAATCGAATCCGGCATCCAGGTGCACCGCACCGATGAGGGCTTCCACGGCGTCCGCCAGGATGGACGGGCGTTGGGCACCCCCACCACGGGCTTCGCCCTCCGACAACTTCAACACCAGCGGCAAATCCAGTTCCAGCGCCACGCGGTGCAGGCTCTCCTCGCGCACGAGGTGGGCCCGTACGCGGGTGAGGTCTCCTTCGTCAGAGTCTGCAAAGCGTTCGAACAGCAGTTCCGACACCGCCAGGTTCAGCACGGCATCGCCCAGGAACTCCAGACGCTCGTTGTGGTGGGCGCCGAAACTGCGGTGCGTGACCGCGCGGACCAGCAGCCCAGGTTGCGAGAACCGGTGGCCGATGCGCACCTGAAGCGCCTGCAGTTTGTGATCCATGTCCACGCTACCGCACGGCCTCGCGCGTGCTGCCTTCGTAACGGATCAGCAAGGTCACGCGGTCCAGGATCACGATCCTGTGGTCGTAGGCGTAGCTGATCACGAGGACGCCGTCCTCCCGGGTGACCACCAGATCACGCCCGGCCAGGGATTCGATACGGTTGACAGTTCTGCGTGCATCGAAGGCTTCCTGCACCGCCTGCGCGTTGGCCGGAGAAGCGGCGGCGATGCCGCGCACCAGGGTGTTCACACGGTCATGTTCGCTCATGCCAGGGGCAACTTTCAGCAGCAAGGTCAACGCGCCCGCGGCCAGCAGCAGCCACCCGATAGCCGCCACAGTGAACAGACCCCTTTGCGAGCCTGCGGCAGACCCCCTGGTGGCGCGACAGGCCCTCATGGCTTCACCACGCAAGGCTACGGCGCCAGTCCGGCAGGCGTGGGCCGCTTCACTGGAAGCCGCCAATGCGCCCCAGATTGCCGAAGTTCATCCACACGAAGAAAGCTCGGCCCACGAGGTTCTGGTCCGGTACGAAACCCCAGTAGCGCGAATCCTGCGAGTTGTCACGGTTGTCCCCCATGACGAAGTAGTGTCCTGCGGGCACCTTGCAGGTCACGCCCTCCGCCGAGTAGCGGCAGTTCTCTGCGAACGGGAATCGCGGGCTGTCCATGCCAAAAAACGATGAGCGGCGCGGATCGACGAGGATGCGATGGTCCTTCTCCCCTAGCTTCTCGGAGAACTGCGGGGCATAGCGCAGGCTGTCCTCGTCGTAGAAGTCGCCCAGCGCCTTGACGGGCACGGGCTGCCCGTTCAGGGTGAGCTTCTGGTTCAAGTAGGCGACCTCATCACCGGGCACACCGACCACGCGCTTGATGTAGTCCAGCCGCGGGTCGGGCGGGTAGCGAAACACCATCACGTCGCCGCGCTGCGGGTCGTTGTTGGCGATCACCTTCTTGTTCAGCACCGGCAGGCGCACCCCGTAGTCGAACTTGTTCACGAGGATCAGGTCACCCACCAGCAGGGTCGGCACCATCGAGCCGGACGGAATCTTGAAGGGTTCGAACAGGAAGGAGCGCAGCACGAACACGCCCACGATCACCGGGAACAGTCCAGCCGTCCAGTCCAGCCACCAGGGCTGCATCAGCAGGCGGGCGCGGGCTTCTCCGAGGTCATCGTCCACCTTGGCGATGCCCAGCTGCTGCAACTGCTCACGGCGGGCCGCTTGCTGGGCCGCCAGCGCCGCAGCCGCGGCCTGGCGCGCAGGCAGGAAATGGAAGCGCTCAGCCAGCCAGTAGACGAAGGTCACCACCGACAACAGGAACAGCAACAGGGCGAAATTGCCCATCCAATAACCCAGGAACCAGCCGCCCAGGTAGACCAGCAGGGCGCCGTACAGGGCGGCGGTGAGAGCACTCATCAAGGGGGTTGCCTCGTCAGTCGTCAACTCGAAGAATGGCCAGGAAGGCCTCCTGGGGCACCTCCACCGTCCCGATCTGCTTCATCCGCTTCTTGCCCGCTTTCTGCTTTTCCAGCAGCTTGCGCTTGCGCGTGATGTCGCCGCCGTAACATTTTGCCAGCACGTTCTTGCGCAGCGCTTTGATGTTCTCGCGGGCGATGATGTTGGCGCCAATGGCCGCCTGTATGGCCACGTCGTACATCTGGCGCGGAATGATCTCGCGCATCTTCGCCGCCACTTCCCGGCCGCGGTACTGGCTCTGTCCGCGGTGCACGATCAGGCTCAGCGCGTCGATGCGGTCGCCGTTGATCAGGATGTCCACCTTCACCACGTCAGCCGCCCGGTACTCCTTGAACTCGTAGTCCATCGAGGCGTAGCCGCGCGAGACCGATTTGAGCTTGTCGAAGAAGTCCAGCACGATCTCGGCCAGCGGCAGTTCATAGGTGAGCATGACCTGACGCCCGTGGTAAGCCATGTTGAGCTGCACGCCGCGCTTCTGGTTGGCCAGGGTCATCACCGGGCCCACGCAGTCCTGCGGCATGTACAGATGCACGGTCACGATGGGCTCGCGGATTTCCTGGATACGGCCCTGGTCGGGCATCTTGCTCGGGTTCTCGACCTCGAGCACCTCGCCGTCCCCCAACTCCACCTGATAGACCACGCTGGGGGCGGTGGTGATCAGGTCCTGGTCGAACTCGCGCTCCAGGCGCTCCTGCACGATCTCCATGTGCAGCAGGCCCAGGAAACCGCAGCGAAAGCCGAAGCCCAGCGCCTGGCTGACCTCGGGCTCGAAGCGCAAGGAAGAGTCGTTGAGCTGCAGTTTCTCCAGCGCGTCTCGCAGCGAGTCGTACTCGCTGGCCTCGGTCGGGTACAGGCCTGCGAAGACCTGCGGCTGGATTTCCTTGAAGCCGGGCAGCGGCTGGGTGGCCGGGCCAGCGTTGTTGGGCAGCTTCTTTTCCAGCGTGATGGTGTCACCGACCTTGGCGGCCTTGAGCTCCTTGATACCGGAGATCACGAAGCCCACTTCACCCGCGCGCAGTTGGTCACGCGGCACCGACTTGGGCGTGAACACCCCGATCTGCTCGATACCGTAGACGGCATTGGAGGCCATCATGCGGATGCGGTCGCCCTTTCGCAACTGGCCGTCCACGACGCGCACGAGCATGACCACGCCCACGTAGTTGTCGAACCAGCTGTCGACGATCATCGCCCGCGGGGGGCCGTCAGGATTGCCGCGCGGCGCGGGCATGCGGGCGATCACCGCCTCCAGGATCTCGTCAATGCCCATGCCGGTCTTGGCCGAGCAAGGGATGGCGTCGGTGGCATCGATGCCGATGACCTCTTCGATCTCCTGCTTGGCCTGCTCAGGGTTGGCCTGGGGCAGGTCCATCTTGTTGAGCACGGGCACCACTTCCACGCCGAGGTCGAGCGCGGTGTAGCAGTTGGCCACGGTCTGCGCCTCCACCCCCTGACTGGCATCCACCACCAGCAGTGCGCCCTCGCAGGCGGACAGGGAGCGGCTGACCTCGTAGCTGAAGTCCACGTGCCCGGGCGTGTCGATCAGATTGAGGTTGTAGACCTTGCCGTCACGGGCTATGTAACTCAGGGCCGCGGTCTGCGCCTTGATGGTGATGCCACGCTCGCGCTCGATGTCCATGGAGTCGAGCACCTGTGCTTCCATCTCGCGATCAGAAAGCCCACCGCAGCGCTGGATGATGCGGTCTGCCAGCGTGCTCTTGCCGTGATCGATATGGGCAATGATGGAGAAGTTGCGAATGTGGTTCATCGGTTCTGATGGGAACACGGGTACGCCCGCCCCTGCAAGCCCGCTGGGCTGAACGGCAGGCGCCGCGGGCCCGACGACACACCAGGAAGCGGTGCGGTGCCGGGTCCTAAAAAAAAGGCGCGTCCAAGGATCGACGCGCCTTCCAACAAGATATGGCAACTGCTTTGTTGGACGGTCATTGTAGCGAAACCGCCCGCCCGCAACCGCGTCATGGACCGGCCCTGGCCAGGGCGACAGGCCTCGGGAAGCCGAACTTGTTCACAACTTATGCACACCCCGCGCGGTTGCCGGCTGGACAACCGCGCGGCGGCGCTCAACGGTTCGGTCGGATGACCAGGTAGTTCACCCATTCGCCGCGACGCACCAGCACGCTCACGGCCCGGGCCTTCTCGACCTTGGCCGCCAGCGTGGCGAACTGTCGCAGATCCGTGACCTCGGCGTTGTCCACCGACAGGATCACATCGCCTTCGCGCAAGCCGGCACGAGCGGCAGCACCCTCCACCGCATCGACCCGCACCCCGCCCTTGACCTTGAGCTCGCGCTTCTGAGCCTCGGTGAGGTCAGAGGCGGTAATGCCCAGCGCGCTCTTGACCGGAGCGGCACCGCTGGGTTCGGCCTGGGCACGGCGCGAGGGCCGCTCGGGTTCGAACTCGCCCACCGTCACCGACAACTCCTTGGCGGCGCCGCGGCGGAAGATCTGCAAGGTGGCCTTGGAGCCAGGCCGCGTACCGCCCACCAGGCGCGGCAGGTCACCGGACTTCTCCACCACCTTACCGTCCACGCGGGTGATGATGTCGCCGGCCTCCACGCCCGCCTTGTCCGCCGGGCCGCCCGCCTCCACGCTCTGCACCAGCGCCCCCGTGGGCTTGCCCAGGCCAATCGCTTCGGCCACCTCCTTGGTGACGGGTGCGATCTGCACGCCGATACGCCCACGGATGACGCGGCCATTCGTGCGCAGCTGGTCAGAGACGCGCATGGCCTCGTCGATGGGGATCGCAAAGCTGATGCCCATGAAGCCGCCGGAGCGGCTGTAGATCTGCGAGTTGATGCCCACCACCTCCCCGCGCAGGTTCAGCAAGGGGCCGCCGGAGTTGCCCGGATTGATGGCCACATCCGTCTGGATGAAGGGCAGGTAGTCGCCCGTGTCGCGCTGCTTGGCGCTGACGATGCCCGCCGTCACCGAGTTCTCCAGGCCGAAGGGCGAGCCGATGGCCATCACCCACTCACCGACCTTGAGACGGTTCACGTCGCCAATCTTCACGAAGGGCAGGCCCGATGCGTCGATCTTGACCACGGCCACGTCGGTGCGCTTGTCGGCGCCGATGATCCTGGCCTTGAACTCGCGCTTGTCCGTCAGCGTCACCAGCACCTCGTCGGCACCGTCCACCACGTGCGCGTTGGTCATGATGAAGCCGTCAGCGCTGAGGATGAAACCCGAACCGACGCCCCGTTGCTGCGGTTCGTCGTCGCCACGCGGGCCGGATCGCGGCCCAGGCCGCCCGGGCATGGGGATGCCGAAGCGGCGGAAGAACTCCTCCATGCTCGGATCCACCTCCCCTGCCCCAGGCGCATTGGCACGGCCGCGCTCCATGGTTCGGATGTTGACCACCGAAGGACCCACCCGCTCCACCAGTTCGGTGAAGTCGGGCAGGGCCTGCGCCGACACCACGGGCGGCAGCGCCAGTGCGGCAGCGCCGAGCACGGCGGCGGCCAGTTGCAGCATGCGCCTTCGCAGGGTCCCGGCCGGCGCGAGCGCGGAGCTGGAAAGAAGAGCTTGGAACATCTGGTTTCTCCAGTGGGGTTTCAAGAGTCCGCCCTGCCCGGGGGAGGCGGAACAAGGCGGAAGGACGGTGAATGTGGACTGCATGGGCACGTACGGAGGGTTATGTGAGGGTCATGGGCGCCGCTGCAAGACCCCCGCGATGGCCTTGAGCGTGGACATGGGCACGTCGCCCATGAGGGTCAGCCAGTGCTCGGCCCCGCCGGGCTGGGACAGCGTGTGGGTGGCGCCCAACTGGGTCATGAAGGCGGGGCGGCCCGGCCCTTGCGCGGGCTCGATAAAGACCGACACCCGGGCCAGGCCGTCGCTGAACACCGCATGCACGGTGGACGCGGGCGCCTGACGCACCGCAGGGTCCGCCGGCAAGGCGATGGCCTTGCGAACGGCACCTAACAGGCTGAAGCCTGCAGGCAAGGGGCCCAGGGTCCAGCCCTCCTGCTCCAGCCGGGTCTCCTGGCTGGCCAGGTGCACCTCGCGCCACCCGCCCAGATTGCGCAGCGGTGTCAACACCGATGCTTGACCGCCCACCACGTCCATCTTCAGTTCAGTGAAGGCGGACGACTCCAGCACACGACCATCCGGGCCCAGCACATCGGCCCGCAGCAGCAGGCCTGTGAGCTGATCGGCCCACAGGCGCTGAGCGTAGCGCCAGGCGTCGCGCGGTCTGAGCATGACCGCCTGCGCCGACCGGCCCGCCACGGGCTCAGCCCCCAACAGGCGCAGTTCGTAATGCTGCTGCAGCCGTGGCTCGAGCCCGGGCAACAAGCCCGGCTGACCCGCGATATCGCGTCGTGCCTTGCTGGCCACCCGCTCGGCAGGCCAGAGTGTCACCACCACGTCATCGTGGCGATACCGTCGCTGTTGACGTCCATCCAGCGCCTCGATCCGCTCAAAGGACTCGGCGCCCCGGCGGTAATGACCGATGCGGGAGCTTGACATGACATCACCGGCGGTGAACACCACGGTGCCCTCGTAGCTGTGACGCTCGGCAGCCCGCTGCACGCGCTGCAGCCAGGCCTGCGGGGAGACTTCCGACGCGTGCGCCTTGCCATCGGCCAGGGCCGTGGCAGGCTCAGGAGCCGCCATGGCAGATACCGCCGCCAGCGACCATCCCCAGGCGAGCAAGGCCACCGCCCAGCGGCGCAGGCAGCACCCTTGTAAGCCGGGCCACTGCAGCATGCAGCCGAAGGACTGGACCGCTGGGCGCCTCATCGCTCCAGCACCACCGTCTCGAATCGTCCCGTTGCGCCGCCCGGCACGGCGGGACCTCCAGCTCGGTGCGCCCGGAGGTACTCGTCAAGCCGGGCGTCACGGATGAGTGGCCCATCGGCAGCGCGCCAGACCGGTCCCGCTGCAGCCGAGGCAGCCAGCGCCACCGGTGACTGCCCGTCGTTGGAGACCTCGAGACTCAAGTTCGATGAGGAAGCGCCGTTGTCCCACGGGTGGGTCAAGCCCAGCGCCAAAGCCAGAGCCAGGGCGGCCACGCCGCCGCCAGCGATCAGCGGGCCGTGGGAGGGCCACCACCGGACGAACATGTTACGGACCGCGGGCACGATCTGGCCGGCCCCAGAAACCCAGGACCGCACCCCGTTCAGCGGCTTGAACGGCGCCGGCAGCACAGGGGTCGCCAGTTCCCCACGCAACTGTTCTTGGCAGGGACCTTGCGTCTGGGTTTGGGCCTGGGCCTGGGCCTGCGCCTGACCTTGCAAACGGGCCCGCAACTGCGGCAGGAACAAATCGCCTGGCGCATGCGCGGGCGCCAGGTCAGCCGAGCGCATGACATCGCCGATCAGGTGCCAGGTCTGCCAGCGCTTTTGCGCGACTGCATCCCGCGCCCACAGGTCCAGGGCCTGCCGGGCCTGCTCGGAGTTGGTACGTCCGTCGGCCAGCAGCGAGAGCGCCTCCCACTCTGCCTGCGGCAGCGCAGCAGACGGCAGCATCTGAGCGTCAGTCTTCAAGGTGGAGATTCCTCAACGGCACTCTGCAAGGGCTGAGCCGACGGCGCAGGACGGCTTGATGTCTGCAAGACGGCACTGCGACATGCTGGCATCCCCCTACTCACCAGCGGCGTCCTGGCCGCCGGTCCAGCAGGGGTTCGAGTTGTTTCGAGACGGCCTCTCGCGCTCGAAAGATGCGCGATCGCACGGTCCCCACCGGGCAGTCCATCAAAGCCGCGATCTCCTCATAGCTCATACCTTCCATCTCGCGAAGCACCAGGGCCTGACGCAGGTCGTTGGGCAACTGCGCCACGGCACGTTCCACCGCTTGGGCGATCTGCCGACTGGCCAGCAACGCCTCAGGTGTTTCCGTGGTGGTTGGTTCCCGTTCGGCTGGAAAAGTTCCGTCCATGTCTTCATCGCCGGGCGGCAGGGCCGACTCGAAGACCAGCGGGTCGCGCCGCATGTCGGCCAGCGCCTTGCGCGCCGTGTTGACGGCGATGCGGTACAGCCATGTGTAGAAGGCGCTGTCACCACGAAACTTCGGCAACGCGCGGTAGGCGCTCAGGAAGGTGTCCTGCGTCAGGTCGCGCACCCGGTCCGGGTCGCGGACGATGCGGCCGATCAGCCGCTCGACCCGGCGCTGGTACTTGACGGCCAGCATCTCGAAGGCGCGCTGGTCCCCGAGCCGCGCACGCTCAACGAGGGCGAGGTCGGCGTCGACGGGGAAGTCGGCCATTCAAGGTGAGGGAGGAGGCGTCGATACAGGTTCCGGCAAGCCCGGGGGCGCGCAATATAGCGCAACGCGCAGGCCGTGCCATGAAGGCCCGACCAGACGCTGCGATACCGCCACCCACTGGAAGGAAGGCCGCCACCCATCAGCCTTGTCCGTCGCCTCCAGACGCAACAGCATCCAGACGCCCAGGTCGATCATCACTGCCGGCGTACAGACCTGCTCTGCGCCCAGACCCGCTGCGTCGAGATCGCCAGTCCCGCGATCGCCAACGTTGATCTCAGAGGGTTCAGGCCGTCCCGGCCCGCGCGACAGGAGCCGCCGCCTGCAACGCCACTCGCGGCCCGTCCATTCCAAACGGCACGGCGCCGTGAAACTTCCGCGCCAGCCCATGCAAGCCGACAGAGTGACCAAGGCCAAGGCCACTGCCCAGGCCACAGGATGCTGCGTCATCCCCCACTGTTGACATTGCCAGAGCGCCAGCACCGCAGCCGCCAGTGCGCACAGCAGCGCACTGAAGGCCCGCCAGAAGGGCTCAGACCCCAGACCGACCGCCACGGGCGGCGGTTTTCTTGAAGTGGCCATCACGCCATCAGCCGACGGGAGGCCGGCCCACACAGGCCTGCCCCGCCCGACAGGCGAGGTTCAGTCCGCGCGGCGGAACACCAGCGTGCCGTTGGTGCCGCCGAAGCCGAAATTGTTCTTCACCGCCACGTCGATCTTCATCTGCCGCGCTACGTTGGCACAGTAATCAAGATCACATTCGGGGTCGGGGTTGGTCAGGTTGATGGTCGGCGGCGACACCTGGTGGTGCAGCGCCAGCACCGTGAACACCGATTCGATGCCCCCGGCCCCGCCCAGCAGATGGCCCGTCATCGACTTCGTGGAATTGACCACCATGCGGTGCGCATGGTCCCCGAAGGCCTTCTTGATCGCGTTCGTCTCGTTGATGTCACCCAGCGGCGTGGAGGTGCCGTGCGCGTTCAGGTATTGCACCTCGTCGGCGTTGACGCGGGCATTGCGCAGTGCGGCCAGCATGGAACGCTTGGGGCCGTCCACGTTCGGAGCGGTCATGTGAAACGCGTCTGCGCCCATGCCAAAGCCCGCCAGTTCCGCGTAGATGGGGGCTCCGCGCCGACGCGCATGCTCGTACTCCTCCAGCACCAGCACGCCCGCCCCCTCACCGAGGACGAAACCGTCGCGGTCCTTGTCGAACGGGCGCGATGCGGTTTCGGGGGAATCGTTGCGGGTGGACAGCGCGCGCGCTGCGGCAAAGCCACCCACGCCCAGCGGAGACACGGTGCTCTCGGTGCCACCGGCAATCATCACGTCGACGTCGCCATACTCGATCATCCGCCCTGCCTCGCCAATGCAATGCAGACCGGTGGTGCAGGCCGTCACGATCGCCAGGTTCGGGCCCTTGAAGCCGTAACGGATCGAGATGTGGCCCGAGACCATGTTGATGATGGAGGCGGGCACGAAGAACGGCGACACACGACGCGGGCCGCGCTGGGACAGCTCGGCTGCCGTTTCCTCGATCAGAGGCAGACCGCCGATGCCCGAGCCCACCATGCAGCCGATGCGTTCGGCTTGCTCTTCCGTGAGCGCGTCTCCAGTCGGCAGGCCGGCATCGCGCACAGCCTGCGTGGCCGCGGCCAGCCCGTAGTGGATGAAGGTGTCCATGTGCCGGGCTTCCTTGCCGGGGGTGTAGTCCTCGACGTTGAAGCCCTTGACCTCGCCCGCAAACCGGCAGGCGAAGTTCGCCGCATCAAAGCGGGTGATGGAACCTATACCGGAACGCCCGGCCAGCAGGTTGGACCAGCCGTCCTGCACGGTATTGCCCACCGGGCTGATGAGACCCAGCCCGGTGACGACGACGCGCCGGCGCGTCATGCCTTCTGGTTCTTGACCGCGTAGTCGATCGCCAACTGCACCGTGGTGATCTTCTCGGCTTCTTCGTCCGGAATCTCGATGCCGAACTCGTCCTCCAGCGCCATGACCAGCTCCACCGTGTCCAGCGAGTCGGCGCCCAGATCGGCCACGAAAGCCTTTTCGTTGGTGACATCGGCCTCAGGAACGCCGAGCTGTTCGGCAATGATCTTCTTGACGC
>Ga0315907_10000843_pt1 | contig 42134 bp, 41 predicted proteins | sample LakEriMetagenome_3_FD_203525 | JGI IMG/M metagenome (GOLD analysis project Ga0315907, IMG submission 203525) | Freshwater fungal communities from buoy surface, Lake Erie, Ohio, United States - Buoy 12 MA123 | ecosystem: Environmental > Aquatic > Freshwater > Lake > Lake biofilm | place: USA...
ACCACCAGGAGCAAAGTGACAAGGACCAGCAGCCCAATACACTGGCTCGGTCTACAACCGATTGGCGCTCCGCGCGCCACCAAAGTCAGGTCGCTCCAGGCTCATACCTGAATTGGAAAAGACTTCCATCCGACGTTCCATCGACGGCGGATCCCAAACAGGCCTCGGCAGGAGATCAAAGTGCCCCGCCCACGTCCCCGCCTCGCCTGCTGGACGCGCTGCGCCGCGCCATCCGTGTGCGGCACTATTCGATCCGCACCGAAGAGGCTTACGTCGACTGGACCCGGCGCTTCGTCCGCTTCCATGGGCGGCGCCACCCGCGCGAGTTGGGCGCGCCAGAGGTGGCGGCCTTTCTCACCCACCTGGCCGTGGATCGCACGGTGGCGCCCTCCACGCAGAATCAGGCCCGCTCGGCGTTGATGTTCCTGTACCGCGATGTGCTGCAGTTGGAGCTGCCGTGGCTGCAGGAGGTGGTGGCGGCCAAGACCCAGCGTCGCCTGCCCGTGGTGCTGACGCCCTCCGAGGTGCGTGCCTTGTTGGGCGAACTCAGCGGCACCATGGGCCTGGTGGCCGCCCTGCTCTACGGCACGGGCATGCGGCTGCTGGAGGCGCTGCGCCTGCGGGTGAAGGACATCGGCTTCGAGCAGCGCGAACTGGTGGTGCGCGACGGCAAGGGCGGCAAGGACCGCGTGACCGTGCTGCCCGAGAACCTGATCGCGCCTCTGCAGCAGCAGCTGGGCCAGGCCCGGGCGCTGCACCAGCAGGATCTGACCGAGGGGTTTGGCGAAGTCTGGCTGCCCGATGCGCTGGCGGCCAAGCACCCCGCCATGCCGCGCGCCTGGGGCTGGCAATGGGCGTTTCCCAGTGCCGTGCGGTCGGCAGACCCGCGCTCAGGCGTCGTGCGGCGGCACCACCTGCATGAAGCCTCGGTGCAGAAGGCGGTGTCCACCGCGGCGCGGCGCGCCGGCATCGTCAAACCCTGCTCGCCTCACGTGCTGCGCCACTGCTTTGCCACGCACCTGCTGCAGGCTGGCTACGACATCCGTACCGTGCAAGAACTGCTGGGCCACGCGGACGTGTCCACCACCATGATCTACACCCATGTGCTCAACCGGGGCGGACGCGGGGTGCGCAGCCCGCTGGACCAGATGTAGCGGCCTGCCTGCGCCTCAGGCCGCGACGCGCTGAGCCAATGCTTCCTGCGCCAGCGTGTTCAAGCTCTTGCCTTCGGCCTGTGCGGCAATCGCCAGGCGCTCATGAAGTTCTGGCGGAATTCGAAGGTTGAACTTGCCGGAGTAGTGGCGGCGCGGCTCGATGCCCTTTTCCTTGCAGACCTCCAGAAAGACCGCCAAGGAGGGTGTGCTGCATGTTGGATTTCCTTCACAGGTTCAGCACAGATCATCCATCTCGTACAGCGGCCTGATCTCGATCTCGCTGGGGCCTGGCATGGGGTTGGGGCAGCGCTGGACCCATGCGAGGGGGCCGCGGTGTTCGCCATCTGCGGCCATGGGCTGCTCCAGTCAGGACACTGCAGATGACCGCAACGGCTTCATCCGATCAATCACGTCGCGCAGCTTGGAATGCGCTTGCCACAGGTCGTACTTCGACTGCATGTCCAGCCAAAGCTGAGCGCCATTGCCGAGCAAAGCGCCCAGGCGCAGAGCCATCTCCGCCGAGATTCCGCTGCGCTCGGCCAGCACCGAGTGCAGCGTCTGGCGCGAAACCCCCAAGGCGCGTGCAAAACTCGCCACGGATTGCCCCTCCAGGCTTGGCAATACGTCTTCCCGCAACAGGGCTCCAGGGTGGGTAGGTGGACGATTGCGCATCACAGACTCCTAGTGATAGTTCTCAAGATCGACCTTCACGGCGTTTTCGCCCTGCCACTCAAAGGTGATGCACCACGGCCCGTTGACGTGGACGCTGTAGCGCTTGGGCTTGCCCTGCAGGCCGTGAAAGTCAAACCCTGGCACGTTCAACGCCTCTGGTGACTTGGCGGTATCGATCGCATCCAGGCGGCGCAAAACCCGCTCCACAAGAGCCTTCTGAATCTTCGGGCTGGAACCCTTCTCGAAGAGTTCCTGAAGGCCCTTGTGCCTGAATGACTCGATCACATGGGAAAGTGTAAAGGATATATTTACACCCTGGATGAGATCCCCCGGGCCACCGCCTTGACCGCGGACCTGCGGGGCAACGACGGGCCTATCGCCGCGCTGCAAGCCCAGGTGCTATGGCCAGGACGGCCAGCCAGCCCAGGAAGGACACCAGCCGGAAGAGGGCGCTCACGCACAGCGCGAAGATCACCAGGGCCCAGCCAGAGGCGGTAATGCTGAGTCCGGCGGCCAGAAAGAGCAGCTGTGTGAGCACGGCGCTGCCGGCCGAGACGATGGCAATGAACCACCATTTGTTTTCCACGCTGGACATCGATGCCTCTTGAATCCTTGGGCGCGCCCCTGCAGGCGCGCGCCAGCCATGGCCCCCTCACGCCGCCGCCCGGTACCCCCGCGGAATGGCCGCTAGCAGCTTCTGGGTGTATTCCTGCTTGGGGTGCGCCAGGATCTCCTGGGCGCTGGCCTGTTCCACCACCACGCCGTCCTTCATCACCAGCACCTCGTCGCTGATGAAGCGCACCACGGCCAGGTCGTGGCTGATGAAGACGTAGGACAGGCCGAATTCGTCCTGCAGGTCCTTGAGCAGGTTCAGCACCTGGGCCTGGACGGAGACGTCCAGCGCCGAGACGGCTTCGTCCAGCACCAGCACCTCGGGGTTGAGGGTCAGGCAGCGCGCAATGGCGATGCGCTGGCGCTGGCCGCCGGAGAACTCGTGCGGGTACTTGCCGAAGGCGCGGTCGTCCAGGCCCACCTTGGCCAGCAGTTCGCGCGCGCGCTGCTCGCGCTCGGCGGTGCTGGCGCCGATGCCGTGGATCTCCATGGGCTCGATCAGCGTCTGGCCGATGGTGAAGCGCGGGTTGAGGCTGGCGTACGGGTTCTGGAAGACGATCTGGATGCGCCGGCGCAGGGCCTGGCGTTCGCGGTCGGACAGCTTGAGCAGGTTCTTGCCGTCGAAGATGACCTCGCCGCCGGTGGGCTCGTGCAGGCGCAGCAGGGTCAGGCCCATGGTGGTCTTGCCCGAGCCGGATTCGCCCACCACGCCCAGCGTGTGGCCGCGCCGCAGCTGGAAGTTGACGTTCTGCACCGCCTTGAACTCGCGCTTGCCGAAGACACCTCTCTTCAACCAGAAGCTCTTGGCCAGCGAGCGCACCTCCAGCACCACGGGGGCGTTGGGGTCCTTGGGCTGGGCCTGGGCCACGGGGGCGGCGGCGCCGGCCTGCTGCGCGGCTTGTTGCGCGATATGGTCGTCGATCACCATCAGCCGCGCCGGGTTGCCTTCCAGGCTGGGGCGGCAGGCCAGCAGGGCGCGGGTGTAGTCGTCCTGGGGGCTGGCAAAGATCTGCGCCACCGGTCCTTGCTCGCGGATGAGGCCGTTGCGCATCACCACCACGTGGTCGGCCACCTCGCCCACCACGCCCAGGTCGTGGCTGATGAACAGCACGCTCATGCGGCGCGTGGTCTTGAGCTTGCCGATGAGCTCCAGGATCTGGCGCTGGATGGTGACGTCCAGCGCCGTGGTGGGCTCGTCGGCGATCAGCAGCTTGGGCTCGCAGGTCAGCGCCATGGCGATCATCACGCGCTGCTGCTGGCCGCCCGACATCTCGTGCGGGTACGACGCCATGCGCCGCGCCGGCTCGGGGATGCCCACCTCGGCCAGCAGGGCCTCGGCGCGCTTCCAGGCCTGAGACTTGGACATCCCCATGTGCTTGATCAGCGGCTCGGCCAGTTGCGCGCCTACCGTGAACACCGGGTTCAGCGAGGACATCGGGTCCTGGAAGACGCAGGCGATCTCGCGCCCGCGTAGCGTCTGCAGCTCGGCCAGCGAGGCCTTGAGCAGGTCGCGCCCCTGCCACAGCACCTGGCCCGAACGCTCGGCGTTGTCGGGCAGCAGGTTCACGATGGACATGGCGGTGACGCTCTTGCCCGAGCCCGATTCGCCCACCAGGGCGACGATGGTGTTCTCGGGGATGTCGAAGCTCACGCCTTGGTTTCCCCGGCCCACGGCATCGGCGCGCTGCGCCACGCCGTCCACGCGCCCCATGCGGAAGGCGACTTTGAGGTCACGGATGCTCAGCAGCATGTGGGTGTCTCCAGCCGTGCTCATTCCAGCCCCCGCAGCTTCGGGTCCAGCGCGTCGCGCACGGCGTCGGCCATCAGCGAGAACGCGGTGACGAACACGGCCATGAACAGCGTGGCCGCGGCCAGTTGCCACCAGTGGCCCAGGATCAGCTCGCTCTGCGCCTCGGCCAGCATGGTGCCCCAGGAGACATCCTCCACGCCCACGCCCAGGCCCAGGTAGGACAGGATGACCTCGCTCTTGATGAAGCCCACCACCAGCAGGCTCATGCGCACCAGGATGACGTGGCTGATGTTGGGCAGGATGTGCTTGAACATGCGGCTCCACGCGGAGGCGCCGATGGCCTCGGCCGCACGCACATACTCGCGCGAGCCGTGCTTCATGAACTCGGCCCGCACCTGCCGGTACAGCCCCGTCCACCCCGCCAGCCCCAGGATCAGCACCACGGTGCCGATGCCGCGGCCGAACACCGCGGCAAACGCGAAGATCAGCAGGATGCCCGGAATGGCCTCGAAGACGTTGTACAGCCACTCCAGGAAGTCGCCCACCTTGCCGCCGAAGAAGCCGGCCAGCGCGCCCAGCACGGTGCCGATCAGCGTGGCCAGCACGGCGGCCAGCACGCCCACGAACACCGAGATCTGCGTGCCCTTGATCGCCTTGTCCAGCACGTCGCGGCCCAGGCGGTCACCGCCCAGGGGCAGGGTCTCGGCCTTGGCCGTCTCGGTGGTGCGGTACTTCTTGGCCGCTTCCTCGATCTCGGCGTAGCGCGGGGCCAGCGGGTCCACGGCCGAGAGGTCCACGTTCGGGCCCTTGGGCACCTCGATGGTGCCCGTGGCCTCGGGCGGCTTCGGCCCGATGAAGGTAGGCGGCGCGTTGGCCACGCCCACCTCGGCCTGCCAGTTCTTGGCCACCAGGCCCAGCGAGGCCAGCAGCACCAGCCCCAGGAAGGCCAGCACGATGAGGGCCGAGACCAGGCCCACGCGGTCGGCCTTGAAGCGGCGCCAGGCGGCGTGCCACACGCCTTCGGACTTCTCGATGGGGGCCGAGGAAGCGGCGGAGGCGGCGGGGTTCATTCCAGCCGCGCTCATTTCAGCACCACCCGGGGGTCGACCAGCTTGAACATCACGTCCACGATGAGGTTGATCACCATCGTCAGCACTGCCAGGTACACGGCGATGGCCTGGATGACGGGGTAGTCGCTGCGGTTCACCGCCAGCAGGATCTCCCGGCCCAGGCCGGGGATGGAGAAGAACACCTCGATCAGGAACGAGCCCACGAACACGCCCGGCAGCGACAGCCCGATGTTGGTGAGGATGGGGATCATCGCGTTGCGCAGCACGTGCCGGAACATCACCGTGTTCTCGGTCAGGCCCTTGGCGCGGGCGGTGCGCACGTAGTCGTGGCCCAGTTCATCCAGGAAGAAGCTGCGGTACAGCCGGGTCTGCGGCGCCAGGCCCACCATCACCGCCAGCAGCACCGGCAGCGGCACGTAGGTGACGAGGTTGGTCCAGACGTTGTCGCTCCAGCCCTGCACCGGGAACCAGCCGAGCTGGAAGCCGAACAGGTACTGGCCCACGATGATGTAGACCAGGAAGCTGATGGACAGCGCCACGGTGGTGATGACCATCAGCGTGCGGTCGGCCAGCGAGCCGCGGCGGTAGGCCACCCACATGGCGATGGGCAGCGCCAGCAGCACGTCCAGCACCAGGATGGGCAGCATCACCGTCAGCGTGGCGGGCAGGCGCGAAGCGAAGAGGTTGCTCACCGCCTCGTTGGTGGCCCAGCTCTTGCCCCAGTCGAAGGTGACGATGCTCTTGAGGTACAGGCCCAGCTGCACCCACACCGGCTGGTCCAGGCCCAGCTGCTGGCGGATGGCGGCAATCTGTTCCGGCGTGGCGTTCAGGCCGCCCAGGATCTCGGCCGGGTCGCCGCCGAAGTACTTGAAGAGGAAGAACACCAGCAGCACGACGCCGAGGATCGTCGGCACCATCTGCCACAGGCGCCGCAGGATGTAGGCGGCCATCGTTGAGTCGCTCCTGGTGAGGGGGGGTTCGTGCCGGAGTGTAGAAGCCCTGGTGGAAGCCCTGGTGCCCGCCGGCCCGGGTCTTTGGTGCGCCGCTAGACTGCCCGGTGTGTCCAGACACCGCCTGCCTGCCATCACTTCGGCGCGATCGCCCGGCCTGCCGTGGCTGCTGTGGGCCGGGGCGGTGTGCATGGGCTTGGCCGCCGCGGTCGCACCCGCGACGGCCGGTGCCCAGCCGGCGGCCGGGGCCGTCAGCAAGACCTTGCGCTACGCGTTTCCCGTGGCCGAGAGCAGCTTCGACCCGGCGCAGATCTCCGACCTGTACTCGCGCACCGTGGTGGGCGCCATCCTGGAGGCTCCGCTGGAGTTCGAGTTCCTGGCCTCGCCGGCGCGCATGCGGCCCAACACCGCGGCCGAGATGCCCGAGGTGTCGGCCGACTTTCGCACCTTCACCTTCCGCCTCAAGCCCGGCATCTTCTTCTCGGACGACCCCGCCTTCAAGGGGGCCAAGCGCGAGCTCACCGCGGACGATTACGTCTACGCCATCAAGCGCCACTACGACCCGCGCTGGAAGAGCGCCAACCTCTACATCCTGGAGAACGCCAAGATCCTGGGCCTGTCGGAGTTGCGCAAGGAGTTGATCGCCGCGAAGAAGCCCTTCGACTACGACCGGGAAGTGGAAGGCCTGAAGGCGCTGGACCGCTACACCTTCCGCGTCCAGCTGGCCGAGCCCAACCCGCGCTTTCTCTACAACTTCACAGACGGCTCGTTCGTGGGCGCCGTGGCGCGCGAGGTGGTGGAGCTCTATGGCGACAAGATCGGTGAGCACCCGGTGGGCACCGGGCCGTTCCGGCTGGTCAACGCCGACTGGAAGCGCAGCTCGCGCATCGTGCTGGCCCGCAACCCGAACTACCGCGAGGTGTTCTACAACGAGACTGCGCCCCCGGGCGATGCCCGCTTGCAGGAGGTGGCCCAGCGTTTCAAGGGCCGGCGCCTGCCCCTGGTGGACCGGCTGCAGATCTCGGTGGTGGAGGAGGCGCAGCCGCGCTGGCTGTCGTTCCTGAACGCCGAGCAGGATCTGCTGGAGGGCGTGCCGGCCGAGTTTGCCACCCTGGCCGCGCCCCACAACCGGCTGGCGCCCAACCTCGCCCGTCAGGGCGTGGGCATGGTGCGCTACCCCCGGGCTGACGTGGCGCTGAGCTACTTCGCCATGGAGCATCCCGTGGTGGGCGGCTACGAGCCGCACAAGGTGGCGCTGCGCCGCGCCATCTCGCTGGCGGTGGACCTGGACAAGGAGATCCGCCTCGTGCGCAAGGGCCAGGCCATTCCCGGCCAGAGCCCCATCGGCCCGCAGACCTACGGCTACGACCCGGCGTTCAAGTCCGAGATGAGCGAGTACAACCTGCCCAAGGCCCAGGCGCTGCTGGACCTGCATGGCTACGTGGACAAGAACGGCGACGGCTGGCGCGACCAGCCTGACGGCCAGCCCCTGGTGCTGGAGTACGCCACCCAGCCCGACCAGACCAGCCGCCAGCTCATCGAACTGTGGAAGAAGAACATGGACGCGCTGCGCGTGCGCATCGAGTTCAAGACGGCCAAGTGGCCCGAGAACCTGAAGAGCAGCCGTGCCGGCAAGCTGATGATGTGGGGCGTGGGTTGGGGTGCGGGCGCGCCCGATGGCGACACCTTCCTGGCCCTGGGCTACGGCCCCAACAAGGGCGGCGCCAACCATGCCCGTTTCAACCTGCCCGCCTTCAACCGGGCCTACGAGGCGCAGCGCCTGCTGCCCGACGGCCCCGAACGCCTGGCGCTGATGGACGAGGCCAAGCGCCTGATGGTGAGCTACATGCCGTACAAGATCCACGCCCACCGCATCGGCACCGACCTGCACCATCCGTGGGTGCAGGGCTACCACCGCAACCTCTTCGTGCGGGATTTCTTCAAGTACGTGGACCTGGACGTGCAGGCGCGCGAGCGCGCCGGAAAGTGAGCCCCCCATGACAGCCGTGCGCAGACGTGTTGCTTCAACGGCCCGGGCGGCGGGCCAGGTGTCGACCGGCTGGAGGGCCCTGGCCGCCCTGGGCGCCGCAGGCCTGGCCCTGGCGTTCACCCCCGCCCTGGCCCAGCCCAAGGCGGCGCCCGCCGTGTTCGCGCCGGCGGCCGAGCGCGAATCCATCAAGCCCGCCGCCCCGGGCCAGAAGGTCCTGCGCTATGCCTTCAACGCGGGCGAGACGGGCTTCGATCCCGCGCGCATCGTCGACCTGTACTCGCGCGTCATCACCACCCACATCTTCGAGGCGCTTTACACCTACGACCACCTCGCCCGCCCGGCCAGGATCAAGCCGCTGATCGCCGACGGCATGCCCGAGCACTCGCCAGACTTCCGCACCTGGACGGTCAGGCTGAAGAAGGGCATCTACTTCGCCGACGATCCCGCCTTTGGCGGCCAGAAGCGCGAGGTCACGGCGCAGGATTTCGTCTACGCGATCAAGCGCTTTGCCGACCCCGCCAACAAGAGCCCGGTGGTGGCCGGCGTGCTGGACCAGAAGTACATCGGCCTGGCGGCGCTGCGCGACAAGGCGCTCAAGGAGAAGAAGCCCTTCGACTACGACACCGAGATCGAGGGCCTTCGCGCCCTGGACCGCCACACCATCCAGTACAAGCTGGAGGAGCCGCGGCCGCGCTTCCTCGACAGCCTGGCCGCCAGCGACCTCTTCGGCGCGGTGGCGCGTGAGGTGGTGGAGAAGTACGGCGAGGCCATCCCCGCCCACCCGGTGGGCACCGGGCCCTTCAGGATGGTGCAGTGGCGGCGCAGCTCGCTCATCGTGCTGGAGCGCAACCCCCACTACCGCGAGGTGCTCTACGACGCCGAGCCCGCGGCCGATGACGCCGAGGGTCAGGCGATCCTGGCCCGCTTCAAGGGCCGCAAGCTGCCCATGATCGACCGGGTGGAGGTCTCCATCATCGAGGAGTCCCAGCCGCGCTGGCTGTCCTTCCTGAACGAGCAGATCGATTTCGTCAGCGTGCCGCTGGAGTTTGCGAACCAGGCCGTGCCCAATGGCAAGCTCGCCCCCAACCTCGCGCGGCGGGGCGTGCAGCTCTACCGCGGGCTCAACCCCGACGCTGCCTTCACCTACTTCAACATGGAAGACCCCGTGGTGGGCGGCTACACCCCCGAGCGCATCGCGCTGCGGCGGGCGATCGCCCTGGCCATGGACGTCGAGCGCGAGATCCGCGTCATCCGCCGTGGCCAGGCCGTGCCGGCGCAATCCGTCGTGGTGCCGCACACCACGGGCTACGACCCCCGGTTCAAGAGCGAGAACGGCGACTTCGACCCCGCACGCGCCAAGGCCCTGCTGGACCTGCACGGCTATGTGGACAAGGACGGCGACGGCTGGCGCGACCAGCCCGACGGCAAGCCCCTGACCCTGGAGGTGGCCACGCAGCCGGACCAGCTCAGCCGGCAGTTCGATGAGTTGTGGAAGAAGAACATGCAGCGCATCGGCATCCGCGTGAAGTTCTTCCCCGGCAAGTGGCCCGAGCAGCTGAAAGCGGCACGGGCCGGCAAGCTGATGCTGTGGACGCTGGGGTCTTCGGCGGCGGGGTCGGACGGCCAGGGGGCCTTGGCGCGCTTGTACGGGCCGCAGGCCGGCAGCCAGAACCTGGCGCGCTTCAGGAGCGCCGAGTTCGACAGGGTCTACGAGCGCATGCAGGTCATCGCCGACAGCCCGGAGCGCGACGAACTGTTCCGCCAGGCCAAGCTGATCTCGGTGGCCTACATGCCCTACAAGGTCACGGTGCACCGCTTCACCAACGACATGCTGCAACCCTGGGTGCAGGGCTACCGGCGCCCGACCTTCTGGAACGAGTGGTGGCACAGGGTGGACATTGACCTGGCGCGCGCGCCGGGACAGAAGCCGTAGACCGCCAGAACCGCTGATGAAGCGCCGCCGTCTGCTGCAAGGCGCCGCGGCCTCGACGCTGGCCGCCGAGGCGGGCCTGGCGGTGGCCGCCGCTCCCCGCAAGACCCTGCGCATCGCCTTTCCGGCACCGGAGTCGAGCTTCGACCCCACCCAGACCAACAGCGACGCCTACTCCACGGCCATCATTGCGCAGATCCTGGAAGCGCCGCTGGCCTACGACTACCTGGCGCGCCCGGTGCGCCTGGTGCCGCAGACGGCTGCGGCCCTGCCGGACATCTCCGCCGACGGCCGCACGATCACCGTCCGCCTGCGCCCGGGCATCTTCTTTGCCGACGACCCGGCCTTCAAGGGACGGCGGCGCGAACTGGTGGCGCAGGACTACGTCTACGCCATCAAGCGCTTCTATGACCCGCAGTACAACTCCAGCGACCTGTACCTCTTCGAGACGGCCAAGCTGCCGGGACTTTCCGCCGTGCGCGAGCGCGCGCTCAAGACCCGCCAGCCCTTTGACTACGACGCCGAGGTGGAGGGACTGAAGGCGCTGGACCGCTACACCTTCCGCCTGGTGCTGGGCGAGCCCAACCCGCGCTTCGTCTACCTGCTGGCCGACCCCGCGATTGCCGGCGCGGTGGCGCGCGAGGTGGTGGAGTTCTACGGCCCGGAGATCGGCGCGCACCCCGTGGGTACGGGAGCCTTCCGCTTGAAGAGCTGGCGCCGGGCCTCGCGCATCGTGCTGGAGCGCAACCCCGGCTACCGCGGCACGGTGTACGACGGCACGCCTGCGGCCCACGGCGCCGACGCCGCGCTGGCCCAGCCCATCGCCCGCAGCCTGGCCGGCCGCACCCTGCCCCTGGTGGACGAGGTGCAGGTGGACATCGTGGAAGAGTCGCAGCCGCGCTGGTTGTCGTTTCTCAACGGCAGTTACCACTGGCTGGCCGTGCCGGGAGACTTCGTCCGCCTGGCGGCGCCGGGGGGCGAGCTGGCCCCGTTCCTGAAGAAGAAGGGCGTCACGCTGCAGCGCAGCCTGCAGCCCATGATGAGCATGAGCTTCTTCTTCATGGAGCATCCCCTGGTGGGCGGCTACACGCCGGAGAAGGTGGCGCTGCGCCGCGCCATCGGCCTGGCCTTCGACGGTGCGCGCTACATCGAGCAGGTGCTGGGGGGCCAGGCGATGCTGGCGCAGTCCACCATCCCGCCCTTCACCTCCGGGTTTGACGCGGCCTACCGCAGCGAGATGAGCAGCTTCGACCCGGCGCGCGCGCAGGCCCTGCTGGACCTGCACGGCTACGTGGACCGCGACGGCGACGGCTGGCGCGAGCAGCCCGGCGGCCGCCCGCTGGAGCTGGTGATGGCCTCCATGGGCTCGCAGCGCGACCGGCTGTCCAACGAGCTGTGGAAGCGCTCCATGGACCGCATCGGCCTGAGGATGCGCTTCGACATCTCCACCTGGCCCGAGCTGCTGAAGAAGAGCCGGGCCGGCACGCTGATGATGTGGGGCTACTCCTGGGGCGCGGGCTCACCGGACGGCGGCTTCTTCCTGGGCATCGCCTACGGCCCGAACGCCAGCGAGTCCAACGATCCGCGCTTCAGGCTCGAGGCCTTCGACCGGCTGTACGAACGCCAGCAGCGCCTGCCCGACGGCCCCGAGCGCGAGGCCCTGATGCGCCAGGCCAAGGACCTGCTCACCGCCTACCTGCCCTACAAGGTGCACGGTCACGGCATCGCCAACGACCTGGTGCAGCCCTGGACGCGCCACTACTGGCGCCACCCCTTCATGCGCGACACCTGGCGGTTTGTGGATGTGGGGGGGTGAGAACTCAACCAGCGTTCATCTCAGCCAAGGCGTCTGCCGGCGTGAGAATTTGCAGACCCTGGAGCGGCTGCACCGACAGCAGGTCCAGGTCGCCCGTCACCAGCCAGGGAACGCGGGCGGCCAAAGCAGTGTGGATGAACTTGTCGTCGCCCGCATCTCCGCACCATGCCTGAGCCGCCACTTCACGGGGCACCTCCACCCAATGCGCCAGGGCCTGCACATCGTGGAGGAGGGCGCGCCGATCTTCCAGGTTCAGATAGCGGTCGAACTTGGGCTTCCACAACCGGCTCTCCAGCTCCGTGAAGGTCGCTTCACTGAAGCAAGGGCGCCGAAGTTCCAACAAGCGGCGCACGGCCTGGGCAGCCGTGCCGGACCGCACCAGAAATGCGCTGATCCAGACGTTGGTGTCGATGACGACCCGCGCAAGCCCTTCAGGTCTCATCGGCCAGCAACTCGGCCAAGGTCTCTTCGGTCAGGCCGGCAGCGGCCGCCTGGTCGGCCACGCGGTCCATGGTGTGGCGCAATCGGTCCGCGTAGAACGCCCGCATGGCCTCGTAGTCCTGCGCACTGACCATCACGCCTACCAGCCGATCACGCCGCATCACGCGCACGGGGGCGCGCTGGGCGTCGTCGAGAAACTCACCGAAGTGGGTCTTGGCTTCATTGGCGGAGTAGGTTCGCATGGTCCTGTTCGTGGGGTGGAAAGTGTTGAGGTCAAGAAATTATGGACGAATCGTGCGATTCGTACGAGTGGGCCTATTGAAGCCTATGTGGTCTGCCAGACCGGGTCCATCAAGGCGATCGAACAGGGTGATCCTCTGCGACTGTCGCACGCAGAGAGATCACCACAGTACCCTCAGACCGTGCTCTTGGTACGGTGCGAATTGCCCATCCTTGGACACCAGCGCGTGTCCCTGGCGGATGGCCTGCCAGATGATCATGCGGTCGAAAGGGTCCTTGTGTGTCGTCCTGGGAAGGGCGTGGAACGACGCCATGTCGGTGGCGTCGGTTTGCAGAATCGCAAACTGCATCTCCTGCGCCACCGTGGGCAATTCGTCAGGCGTGCACCCTTCCAGGGTGATCTTGCCCAGCGAAAACTTCAACGAGACCTCCCAGAACGACAGGCTGCTGACGGCGACCTCGTTCTCCTGGTCGATCAGGGCCGATCGGGCCCGCGCACTCAGCTTGCGTGGAGAAAAAGCTGCCCAGAGAAAGGTGTGCGTGTCCAGCAGCAGCTTCATGCGCTCAGAAACTCTTCGTCGCTCAGGGCGAAGTCCTTGTGAAGCTTGAACCGGGCGCGACCCTGCAGCAAGCCCAGCACGCGTGGTCGAGGCGCTTGCAGCAGCCGATACGGCACGATGGCCGCCACCTTCTCTTTGCGGCGCCCAAAGCTGATGGCCACGGGCTCACCGTCGGCGGCCATCTGGGTCAGCACCTCGGAGAACTGGGCCTTCAGTTCGGCAACGGACAGCGTCTTCATGGGTCAAAGCTTATCACTGTAAGAGTCCAAAGTGGACAACTTGTCATGATGCTGCTCATCGGCATGACGAGTGATGGCGCCGCAATTCCTTGGGGGTCGCTCCAGCCGCCGTTCAAGCCGCCGTTCAAGCCGCCGAGATGCCGCCCGTGACGCTGACGGTCTGGCCCGTGATCCGGGCCGAGGCCGGGCCGGCCAGGAAGGCGATCAGTTCGGCGACATCGTCTGCGGTGGCCACCCCGAGGCTGGCGAGCGCCTCGGCCTTGGCGAACAGGCGCTGCGAGAAGGCGTCCTGCTGCAGGCGGTCGTACAGCGGGGTACCCTGCACGATGCTCGGTGTGACGCAGTTCACGCGGACGCCGTCGCGCTTGGCCTCGATGGCCATGCCGCGACAGAACATCGCGATGGCCGCCATGGCCGCGCCGATGACGCTCTCGCCGGGCGTGGCAATCTTGCCGGCGTCGGAGGCGACGCACACGATCGCCCCGGCGCCTTGGGCGCGCATCACCTCGTAGGCGGCCCGTGCGGGCAAGATGACGCAGGCGGCCACCTGCGCCAGCATCGGCATCACCTCGTGCGTGGCCACCTTGGCAAGCAGGCGGGGCATCACGTCGCCCCCGGCGCAACTCACCAGCGCGTCCAGGCCGCCGAAGTGGCCGGTGGCCTCCTGGACGACGGCGATGGCCTGCGGCGCGTCGGCGCCGTCGCCCCGCAGGAATCGCACGTCAAGCCCCGGATGTGCGGCGCGCAGCTCCGCCTGAGCCTTCGTGCCCCGCTCGGCGCTGCGGCCCACCAGGGCGATCGCGCGGGTGCCTGCGGTGGCCAGGCGGTGGGCGCAGGCCAGACCGATGCCCGCAGTCCCACCCACGATCACCACCCGCTGCGGGCCTTGCGGTGGCAGCGGCATGGGCGTGCAGCCGGCCGGATGCGTTGGGTTCGGGCCTGGCCCGGGCCGGTCGTGCATCAGAACGGCAGCCGGGGGGCCGCGACTACCCAGCGGCCACCCTTGACCTGAGACAGCACGGAATACTCCGCGCCGAAGTGCTTGGCGCCAGCGGTCTTCACGTCCGGTCCGCCAAAGGGGTCGCGGTAGACGCCGAGCGCCGGGAAGGCCGCCATCAGCGACTGGGGCGTCAGCTCACGCCCGGCCTGCTGCAAGCCCCGAACCGTCACGTCGGCCATGGTGTAGCCGATGACCGCCTGCGGCGAAGGCTCGATGTTGAATCGCGCCTTGTAGCGCTCCGCCCAGTCGGCGACCGCGGGCTGGGTGGCCCTGAGGCCCCTGAAGTCGACCAAGTAGAAGGGTGCGGCTGTGTAGAAGCCTTCCATGGCGGGGTTTTCGGCCACTGGCGGGACGAGTGCCCCCAGGGCAGAAATCACCGGCACATCCCAGCCAGCCGCACGCACGGCGGTGTAGATCTGGGTGGCGTCCCGCGCCACGGCGCCAATGAACAGCGCCTGACAGCCGGAATTGCGCAGTTGCAGCACGGCAGCCGTGAACTCGGTCTCCGTCGGCCGGTGCTTGCCCGAAGCGGTGACCGTCAAGCCGAGCTTCTCGGCGGCGCTGGTGATGCCGTTCTCCACCTCGGCGCCGTAGTCATTGGCCATCACCTGGTAGCAGATGCGCTTGACCCCGCGTTGCTCGGTGATGTAGCGCACCGCCCCGCGCATCGTGTCGCGGTCGTTGAGCAGGAAGGGCACCTTCAATGGGTGTGGCGGCTCGGACATCTGGAGTCCGGCCGACAGGGGGAACAGGTACGGGAAGCCGGCGTCCATCACGCTCTTCATGATGGCGTTGTTGGGTGGCGTTCCCAAGGTGGCGATGAATGCGAAGACCTGGTCGGAGGTCATCAGCTTGTTCGATGCCCGGATGGCGTTGGGGATTTGGTACTGCATGTCCTCGACGATGAATTCGATGCGCCGGCCGTGAATGCCGCCCGCAGCGTTCGCCTCGTCAAAACGCATTCGGATGCCGTTGGTGGCGGACACGCCCCAACTTGCCAGCGGACCAGACAAGTCGGTGACGGTGCCGATCTTGATCGAGTTGGCGCTGACGCCGCGCGTCTGCGCCACGGTGGTGGCGGGGGATGAAGCGAGCGCGAAGGCCGCGCTCAGAAGTAGGGCCAGTTGTCTCATCGTGCTTTCTCCTGTGGGTCGGCAGGGCGTGCCGAGGTGCCGGCGGCATACATCTCGTCGATCAGCGCCCTGTATTTCTGACTGACGATGTTGCGCTTGAGCTTCATCGTGGGCGTCAGCTCTTCGTCGTCGGCGGTCAGGAGCACGTCGATCAAGCGAAAGCGCTTGACCTGCTCCACCGACGAAAACCGGGTGTTCACGCGTGCCAGCTCGCTGTCGATCAGCGCGACGATCTCGGGGCGGGCGCACAGCGAGCGGTAGTCCGTGAACGGGATGCCCTGTGCCTGCGCATGGTGCTCGACGTTCTCTTTGTCCAGCATGATCAGCGCCGTGAGGAAGGAGCGTCGGTCGCCAATGACCACGCTGTCGGAGATGTAGGCGGAGTATTTGAGCTCGTTCTCGATCAGGCTGGGCGTGATGTTCTTGCCACCGGCCGTGATGATGATGTCCTTGATCCGGTCCGTGATGCGCAGGCTGCCGTCGGCGTCCAGGCGCCCGACGTCGCCAGTGTGGATCCAGCCGTCCACCACCGTCTGGGCCGTGGTCTCGGGCTGGTTCAGGTAGCCTGCGAACTGGCCGTCGGAGCGCACCAGGATCTCGCCGTTCTCGGCGATGCGCACATCCACCCCCGGCAGCGGCCGCCCCACGGTGCCCGGCTTGAACTCGCCGCGCTGCGTGATCGTGGCGATGCCGGTCTCGGTTTGCCCGTAGAGTTCGGCGATCGGCAGCCCGAGGGCCAGGTACCAACGCAACAGGCTGTCGGAGATGGGCGCGGCGCCAGAGACCATGAAGCGGGCCCGGTCCAGGCCCAGCAGCTCCTTGATGTTGCGGAACACGAAACGGTCGGCCAGGCGGAACAGCAGGGCGTCGAGCGCCGCGGGCGCGCGACCTTCCACCAGAGCCTGCGCTCGCCGGGTGCCGACGGCCAGCGCTGCGGCGTACAGGCGCCTGCCCAGCCAGCCCGCCTCGGACATCAGCGTCACCACCCGGGAATAGGACTTCTCCCAGATGCGCGGCACGCCGAAGATCACGGTGGGCGACAACTCGCGCAGGTTCATCGGCACGGCAGCCGGGCTCTCGGCCAGGTTGATGGTGGCGCCGGTGGCCAGCGGCAGGGTGAGCGAGAACAGGCGCTCGGCCAGGTGGCACAGGGGCAGGTAGGTGAGCAGTTCGTCGTCGGGGCCGAGGCGGAAATGCTCTGGAGCGGCTGTCATCTGGAACATCAGTGCTCTGTGCGGGATCAGCGCGCCCTTCGGGCGGCCGGTGGTGCCAGAGGTGTAGACGATGACCGCGGGATCGTCAGGCAGGCCCGCCGCGACCAGTGACTCGATGGCTCCGCCCTCATGGGCCCAGATCGCCTCCCCGCTGTCGTACAGCGCCTCGATGGGGTGGACCAACGGATCAGTGAAGCCGCGCAGTCCCTTGCGGTCGAAATAGTAGACGGCCAGGATCCCAGGCAGTTCGTCGCGCACCTCGAGGTACTTGTCGAGCTGCTCCTCGTTCTCGACGAAAAGCACCCGCGCCCGACAGTCCTCCAGGCAGAAGCGCACCTGGGGCGGTTGCGAGGTGGGGTAGATGCCGCAGACCACGCCGCCCGCCAGCATGGCGCCCATGTCGGCCCAGATCCACTCCTTGCAGTCCTCGCCCAGGATGGCGACGGCATCGCCGCGCTGAAGCCCGAGCGCGCGCAGGCCGTAGGCGATCTGCATGGCGCGGGCATGGAAGTGGCGCCAGGAGTAGCTTTGCCACACGCCCATATCCTTCTCGCGCAGGGCGATGCGCTCGCCGCGCTCGAGTGCCTTCTTGAGGAAGAGCTTGGGTGTGGTGTCGCAGCCGTCGATCCGATGGATCATCAACTCGCGGTGGTCAGGGCGCAGGGTCGGCATGGGCAGTCCTCAGCGCCAGGTCTTGCGCTTCTTCCAGCGCCTGGTGCCCCTGACGCCGGCGGCCTTGTGGCCCAGATAGAACTCGCGGATGTCATCGCTGCGCGCGAGGTCGGCTGACGGACCGTCCATCACCACCCCGCCAACCTCCATCACGTAGGCCCGGTTCGAGGTTTCCAGTGCGACAACGGCGTTCTGCTCGACCAGCAGCACGGTGATGCCGCGCTCCTGATTCAGGCGGCGGATGATCTCGAAGATCAAGGTCACCAGCACCGGCGACAGGCCCAGGCTGGGCTCGTCAAGCAGCATCAGGCGGGGGCGCGACATGCAGCCGCGCCCAATGGCCAGCATCTGCTGCTGACCGCCCGACAGGTACCCGGCCAGCTTGCCCATGCTGTCCTTCAACGCAGGAAAGTAGCCGCAGACAGCCTCCAGGTCGTCGGCGATGCCCTGCGCATCGCGGCGTCGGTAGGCGCCCAGCAACAGGTTCTCGCGCACGGTCAGGAAGGGAAACACCTCGCGCCCTTCAGGCACATGCGCCACGCCCTGCGCGGCCACCCAGTCGGGGTCGCGGTTCTGAACCGCCCGGCCCTCCAGCAGGATCTCGCCCTTGCGGCAGTTCAGGGCCCCGGAGATAGTCTTGAGCAGGGTGGTCTTGCCGGCACCGTTGGCGCCCAGCACGGCGACGATCTCGCCCGGGCTGACCTTCAGGCTCACCCCGCGAATGGCCATGATCGGGCCGTAGTAGGTCTCGAGGTTGTTCACCTCCAGCAGCGGCGCACTCATGGCGCGCTCCCCAGGTAGGCCGTCTGCACCTCCTTGTTGGCGCGCACCTCCTGGGGCGTGCCCAGGGCCAGTGTGCGGCCGTTGTGCAGCGCCAGCACCCGGTCGGCCATCCGGTTCACCAGGCCCATGTCGTGTTCCACCATCACCATCGTGACGCCAAGTTCGGCCCGGATGTCGTCAAGCCAAAACCCGAGGTCATCGGTCTCCTCGGGGTTCAGGCCCGAGGCCGGCTCGTCCAGCAGCAACAGCGTGGGTTCTGCACACAGGGCCCGGGCGATCTCGACGTTCTTGCGCGCCCCATACGGCAGATCCCGGATGAGCTCGTAGCGCAGGGCCTCGAGTTCCAGCAGGTCAATGATGCGCTCCACGGCCAGGCGCTGGCGGTGTTCGTCCTCTCGCACGCTGCGCGGGAAGACCATCTCGCGCAGCAGGTTGCGCCGGGTCAGGCGGTGGCGACCCACCAGCAGGTTGTCCAGGACCGAGGCGTTCTCGAAGAGCTCGATGTTCTGGAAGGTTCGGGCGATGCCGAGCGCGGCCAGTTGATGGGTCTCGTAGCGGCCCAGGTCGTCATCGCCGTAGCTGATCCGACCCTGGCTGGGTTGGTAGAGGCGGCTCACGAGATTGAAGATGGTGGACTTGCCCGCGCCGTTCGGGCCGATGATCGCGAAGATCTCGCCTGGCTCGACCGTGAACGTCACGCCGTCCAGAGCGCTCACCCCGCCAAAGCGGATAGCCAGGTTTTCCACCTGCAGGCGCTTCATCGCATGCGCTCCGTCTTCAGGTAACGCTTCTGCCGTACCAGCGAGTCGGCGCGGAAGTAGGGGAAGGTCTCGATCAGGCGCCGCAACTTGGCCCAGCGCCCGGCCAGCCCGGCGGGCTCGAACAGGATGAAGAGGACGATGATCAGACCGAAGACCAGGGGCTCAAGCCCGGGCTGGTCGGCGATCGACGGCGGCAGGAAGTTGCGGACCTCACGGATCAGCAGCGGCAGCACCATGACGAAGGCTGCGCCCAGAATGGGCCCGAGCAGCGTACCCAGGCCGCCCACGACGATCATCAGCAACAGGCGCAGAGACTCCTTGACCTCGAAGGACTCGGGCGACAGGTACTGAAGGTGATTGGCCATCAGCGCCCCCGCCAGGCCGGTCAGCCCCGCGCTCAGCGCGAAAGCCTGGATCTTCGTCGAGGCGACGTGAACACCCAGGCAGCGCGCCGACAACTCCGAGTCGCGCACCGAGATGAACGCCCGGCCTGTGGGCGAGCGCAGCACGTTGGCGCTGGCCAGCAGCACCAGGCCGAAGCACAGCAGGTCGATGCCGTAGCGCGCGACGCTGCCGGAGAAGTCCAGGCCGAAGATCTTCACCGCAGGCACCTGCATGCCGGCATGGCCTCCGGTCACATGCTCCCACTGTCCCGCCAGCGTTTCGAACAGCACCGAGAAGACCAAGGTGGCAATGGCCAGGTAGAAGCCATGCATGCGCGAGGCCGAGCGGCCCAGCGCCGCCCCGACGGCGGCCGACAGGAGCACTGCGGCTGGCAGCGCGACAAGGAACGGCACGCCCTTGGTCATCAGGACCGACGAGGTGTAGGCGCCAATGCCCAGGAACGCTGCGTGGCCGAAGCTAACCTGTCCGGTGAACCCGGTCAGCAGCATCAGGCCGATGCCGGCGATCGCGTAGACCAGCAGCAGGCTGAGTTGGTTCAGCAAGAAGGAGTTCAGCAGCAGCGGTGCCAGCAGCAGGCCGGCGGCCGCGATCGCCACGCGCCACTTCTCGCCCCGGAAGGGCAGGTGGTCGATGTCCGGGTCGTAGGAGGTCTTGAACAGTACCTGCATGGTGTCAGACCTTCTTGGCAAACGTCTGGGCGATCAGGCCTTCGGGCCGGACGAACAGCACCGCCAGCATGACGATGTACGCCGACACGCCTTTCAGCGAGGGCAGGTACAGGTCGGCAAAGGGCTCGAGCACGCCGATCAGCAGGCAGCCCAACAGTGCGCCCGGGATGGATCCGAAGCCCCCGACGATCGCGCCTGCCAGCGCCTTCAGACCGAAGGCGCCCAAGTGCGTGTCGACCTGAGTGAAGGGCGCGTTGAAGATGCCGGCCGCCGCAGCCACGGCCGCGCCCAGCGCCCACACGACAGATACCAGCGTCTTCACCGGGATGCTCATGTAGTAGGCGGCGAGCTGGTTCTGACTGGCGGCCTGCATGGCGATGCCGACCCGGCTGCGCGAGAAGAACAGGTACAGCCCGAGGCACAGCAGGGCGGTGCCGGCGATGATGGCGATGCGGTCGTGCCGCACAGCCAGGCCGCCGATCTGCAGGCTGCCGCCGAAGTGGTTCGGGAACGGGATCGCATCCCAGCCCCAGGCCATGCCTGCCAGCGAGCGGAAGATGAATCCGAAGGCCACGGTCAGGATGAACACGCTGGCCTGGCTCTCTCCAATGATGCGCCGCATCACCAGCGCGTCGAGCAGAAAGCCCACGACCGCCATCGCCAGGATGGCGCAGGCGATGCCCATCCAGAAGCCGAACAGACCGATCAACGGCAACGCAGCGAAGGCGCCGAGCATCATGAACTCCCCATGCGAGAAGTTGACGATCTCCGTGGCCTTGTAGATCAGGACGAAACCGAGAGCGACCAGCCCGTAGGCGCATCCCTGGCTGATGCCGATCAGCAGCAGATTGGTGAGGTCCTGGGCTGACACGGTCGCTTTCTCCTTCGTTCAGATCCGCGCCGCCCTGGGCCGCGGGCTGTCGCTTTGCGCCAGGGTGGTATGGCTGGTGGGCATCGCGCTCACAGCCGGAACACCCCGTAACCCGGTTCGCCCAACGGCGCGTTCAGCGACGCCGTGATGGCCATGCCCAGGGCACTGCGCGTGTCCACGGGGTCCAGCAGCCCGTCGTCCCACAGGCGCGACGTGGCGAAGTAGGCGGACACCTGGTGCTCGTAGCCGCGGCGTGTCTCTTCGCGCACCCGCTCCAGTACCGCGGGATCGACGGCCTCACCATTGCGGCGCAACTGGCGCGTCTTGACATCGACCAGTGTGTTGACTGCCTGCTCGCCGCCCATCGTGGCGATCTGGTAAGTCGGCCAGCCGAACAGGAAGCGCGCATCGAAGGCCCGGCCGCACATGCCGTAGTTGCCGGCACCGAAGGACGCGTTGCACATGACCGTGAACTTCGGTACCCGCGAACAGCTCTGCGCCATGATCATCTTGGCGCCGTCCTTGGTGATGCCGTTGCGCTCGTAGTCGCGCCCGACCATGAAACCTGTGATGTTCTGCAGGAACACCAGCGGCGTCTCGTTCTGGTTGCACAGCTCGATGAAGTGGGCCGCCTTGAGCGAGGAGTCATTGAACAGCACCCCGTTGTTGGCCACGATGCCGACTTTCCAGCCCAGAAGGTTGGCGTAGCCGCAGACCAGGGCAGTACCGTAGCGGGGCTGGTATTCGTGGAAGCGGCTGCCATCGACCATGCGTGCGATCACCTCGCGCATGTCGAAGATGGCCTTCGGGTTCTCGGGGATGATGCCGTACAGCTCCTGCGGGTCGTAGTACGGTGCCTCGATCGCCTCGCGCTGGCAGTTCCAGCGCGGCTGGCGGCGCCACTGAGCGACGATCTCACGGCCGATCGTCAGGGCCTCCTCCTCGCTGTCGGCTGCGTAGTCGCACGTGCCCGAGACGGCGGTGTGCATGTCTGCGCCGCCCAGTTCCTCGAAGCCGACGTCCTCGCCGGTGGCTGCCTTCACCAGGGGCGGGCCACCGAGGAAGACCGCGCCGATGCCGCGCACGATCACCGAGTAGTCCGACAGCGCCGGCACGTAGGCGCCCCCCGCGGTGCAGTGCCCGAACACCAGGGCGAGCTGCTGCACGCCCATCTTCGAGAGCTGGCATTGGTTGCGGAAGATCCGGCCGGCCATGTGGCGGTCCGCGAAGAGGTCGGACTGCTGCTGCAGGAAGCCGCCCGCGCTGTCGCACAGGTGCACTACGGGCAGCCGGTTCTCGATGGCGATGTCCAGCAGGCGCACGATCTTCTTGATCGTCAGCGGATACCAGGCGCCGCCCTTGACCGAGCTGTCGTCGGCGTGGATCGCCACCTCGCGCCCCGACACGATGCCGATGCCGGTGATCGCGCTGGCTCCCGGGCTCTCGCCGTCGTAGTCCATGTTGGCGGCCAGGGTCGACAACTCGAGGAACGGCGTGCCGGGGTCGAGCAGGCGCTCGACCCGCTCGCGAGGCAGCATCTTGCCGTGCTGGCGCAGGCGGTCGATGTCGCGCTGAGGCCGCTGGTGGCGCGCCGCATCCTGACGCTGGTGCAGTTCTGCCACCACGCGGCGGTAGTGGGCGTCGTTGCGCCGGAATCCAGCGTCGCTTGTCGAGAGGGTGGAGGCGATCCTGCGCATGTTCAGCTTCCGGCCTCGGGTTCGAGCACGACCAGTGTGGCCCCTTTGTCGAAGGTCTGGTCGACGGCGACCAGTACCCGGGCGATCCGCCCGGCACGCGGCGCTGCCAGGTTCATCTGCAACTTCATGCTCTCGATGGTCAGCACGGTCTCGCCGGCGGCCACTTCCTCGCCTGCCGCCTTCAGCAACTGCAGCAATGTGCCGGGCATCTCCGCCACGATCTCGTCGCTGTCCGCGCCGCGGCTGCGCGTCTGGTCACGCGGGTCGGCTATGTCGACGCGGAAGCTGCGTCCGCCGTGGCGCAGATGTACCAGCGGGCCGTCGCTGGCGGCGTGGAAACCCATCGTGCGGCCATCGATCGTCAAGGATCTGGCCGGCCCGGCCTCTGCGCCCGGCGCGTCCAGGACATGGAGCCTGCCATCCAGGCGCACGACGAGCTGCGGATGCCGGGCGACGATCTCAAGCGCATGCTCCCGTCCGTCCAGGCGCAAGGTGATCGCCATCTCAGTTTCTCCAGCCGCCGAGCTGCGCATAAGGCTCGGCCACGTCGTCGATGAGCCGGCGAAGCGGCGGGCTTGCCATCGCGGCTGCCAGCAGGACCGCACTGCGCTCCTCGTCCGCCAGCGTCGGAGTCCGAAGCTCCGAGCCATGTTCGGCCAGGAAACCGGTATGCAGCCGGCCCGCGACGAACGCAGGATGTGTCATGACCCTGCCCAGCAAGTCGAGGTTGGTGCCCACGCCCAGGATGGCGGTGTCATGCAGCGCCTGCGACATGCGCTCGATGGCCTCCTGGCGCGAGGCGCCGGCTACGATCAGCTTGGCCAGCATCGGGTCGAAGCTGGTGCCGACGGTCTGCCCGTCCATCAGGCCGCTGTCGAACTGAGCCCAGCTCTGGTGGGGCGCTACCGCACGCAACACGCGGCCTGTCTCGGGCATGAAGTTGCGCTCGGGGTCCTCGGCGCAGATCCGGCACTCGATGGCATGTCCCGACAGCACGATCGAGTCTTGCTCGGGAAGCGCCTGGCCTGCCGCCAGGGCCAGCTGAAGGGCCACCAGATCGAGGTGGCAGACCCGCTCGGTGACACGGTGCTCGACCTGCAGCCGTGTGTTCATCTCCAGGAAGTAGAACTGGCCGTCAGGGGCGACGATGAACTCGACGGTTCCGACGTTGGTGTAATGGGCAGCGCTGGCCAGTTTGACCGCGGCCTCGATGATGGATTGGCGCAGGTCCTCGGCCAGACCGACCGCGGGTGCCTCCTCGATGACCTTCTGAAAGCGCCGCTGGATCGAGCATTCGCGCTCACCCAGGTGGATGACCCGCCCGCGGCCGTCGCCCACGACCTGGACCTCGATATGCCGGGGGCGCTCGATGAAGCGCTCGGCGTAGATGCGGCTGTCACCGAAGTAGCGCTGCGCCTCGCTGGCCGCCAGCGCGGCGCTTGCAGCCAGTTCTGCGGGCGTTCGGGCGATGCTCATGCCCTTGCCGCCTCCGCCGGCTGCGGCCTTGATGAGCAGGGGGAAGCCGATCGCCCCAGCCGCGGCGACGAATTGCGTCAGGTCTTGTGTGGGCGTCACAGAGGGCGACACCGGCACGCCGTGCCTCACCGCGAAGCCACGAGCCTCGATCTTGTCGCCCATCAGGCGGATGGTGTCGGCGCGCGGTCCGACGAAGGTCAGGCCTGCGGCCTGCACGTCGGCGGCAAAACCCGCGTTCTCGGACAGGAAGCCGTAGCCGGGGTGCACGGCGTCGCAGCCCGTGCGCTGCGCCACCGCCATCAGCTGGCTCCGGTCCAGGTGCGCAGCCACCGGGGTCTCGCCATCGATGAGCTCGGCGGCGTCGGCCATCGTGACATGCCGGGCACGGTGGTCCAGGCGGTGGTGTACTGCAACGGTCTGGATGCCCAGCCTGCGCGCCGACTCGATGATGCGGCACGCGATCTCGCCCCGGTTGGCTATGAGCAGGCGGCGCAGGGAATGGCTCATGGGTGCTGCCTCAAGCCGGTCTCGGCCCGAGGGCCCCTTCCAGGCGAGCGGCCACCCGCTCGAGGCGCTCGACAGTCTGGGCGATGGACGCCGACCCCGCCCCGGGCGGCTGCAGGCCATCGAAAACCAGCCGGGTCAGCGCGTTGGAAAGTGCATCGCAGTCGAGCGAGCCCCGGCCGGCAAGAAATGCGGCGACATGGTGCTCAATGCCGCCGAAGACGAGATCGCGTACCAGGCGCACAGGGATGTCCAGCCGCAGCATCCCGGCAGCGATGCCTTTCTCGATTTCGGCAGTCAGCAGTCCGGTGGCCTCTCGGTTCAGGGCGTGCAGCTCACTGCCGACGTAGTCGGGCCGGCTGCGGACTTCAGCGTAGAACAGCCGGCACAGGTCGGACGCGTCACGGATGGTCTTCAGGTGCTGCCAGATCAGCAATTGCACGCGGGCGCGCACTCCCTGGACCCCTGCGATCTTCTCGCGGTTCTCCTTGATCATGTCCAGGTACCACTCCCGGATCACGCACAGCAGCAGGTGACGCTTGCTCTCGAAGTAGCGGTAGATGGCCGCTTCGGACACGCCCACGAGGGCGGCGATCTCGGCCATCGACGCGGACTCGTAGTCCTTCTGCGAGAACACCGAGCGTGCGGCCGACAGGATGTCGTCAATCCTCTCCTGTCGAGGCCGATGGGCGGCACGGCGGCCGGTCTGTGCGCTCAAGGCGAAGGGTTCCTTGCGGGGAGGGGGGTAGCAGGGTCAGACGGGCTGATGACGACCCTTCAGGCAGATAGTGAATCAAACTCACAACTGATGTCAACTGGGGTTGCGTTGATCTCGTCTCTTACCGGTATAACCACTGATGCGGTTTACCCTATGGACAATGTGAGTACAGATCACTTAACGTCCTCCGCGCTGGGATACATGCCTGCCGAAACACGTCGATGACGGCTCCGCGCACGGCGGCCCGGCCAGGAGGATCACGCATGCATCACGACCACGTCCCCGACATCCCCGTGCGCAACCCCTACGGTTTCGACGCCGAGCAGCAGCGTGTCTTCGAAGCCGCAGACGCCTTCGCCCGCCGCGAGCTGTACCCGTTGGCTACCCGCATGGATGCGGAGGAATGGTGGCCGCCAGAAGCCTTCGGCAAGATCGCCGAGGCAGGCTTCTTCGGCATCACCGTGGCCGAGGAGGACGGCGGCCTGGGGTTGGACCTCGTGTCGGCCGGGGCCGTGGTCCAGGCCTTCGGGCGCTGGAACCATGCGCTGGCGCTGTCCTACCTGGTGCACGACAACATCGTCCTCGACAACCTGTACCGCAACACCAACGCGGAGCAACGCAGGCGCTATTTGCCGGACATGATTGCCGGGCGCGCGATCGGGGCGCTGGGCCTGACCGAGCCGGGTGCCGGCTCGGATGCGATGGGCTCCATGCGGACCACAGCGCGCCGCGAGGGCGACCATTACCTGCTCAATGGCACCAAGATCTACATCACCAACGGCCCGGTGGCCGACGTGCTGCTGGTCTACGCCAAGACCAGCCCCGAGCGCGGCGCCAAGGGCATCTCGGCCTTCATCGTCGAGAAGGGCTTCGAGGGCTTCAAGGTGGCGCAAAAGCTCACCAAGATGGGCTACCGGGGCAGCCCCACGGCTGAACTCGTGTTCCAGGACTGCCGCGTACCGGCGCAGAACCTGGTGGGCGAGGAAGATGGCGGCGTCAAAGTGGTGATGGGAGGCCTGGACATCGAACGCGCGATGATCGCCCCGCTGTGCTTGGGCGTGGCCGAGCGGGCCCATGAGCTCTCTGTCGAGTACGCCTGCATGCGCCAGCAGTTTGGCCAACCGATCGGCTCCTTCCAGATGATCCAGTCCATGATCGCCGACATGTACGTCGAGATCGAGACGATGCGTACCTTTACGTACCGGACCTTGGCCGAGTGCACTCGCTGGCCCGGCGCAGGCGGGCGTGGCGAATTACACAAGCTGACTGCGGCGTGCGCCTTGTTTGCCGCTGAAGCCTGCCACCGCGTGCTCGACCACGCGATCCAGATCCATGGCGGCTCGGGTTACATCTGGGACTCCGAGATCAACCGGCTGTATCGCTCGATCAAGCTGCTCGAGATCGGCGCCGGTACCACCCAGGTGCGCAAGATGATCATCGCCGGCGAGTTGCTGGCGGGTCTGGAGACCCGCGGCCGTCAACCCGGCACCCCTGCTTCTTCTCAAAGGTGAAAACGATGGCTGCTCTGTGGTTCGAGGAATTCAAGCCCGGTCTGGTGATCGAGCACGCGCCCCGGCGTACCGTGACCGAGGCCGACAACATGTGGTTCTGCAACGCCACGCTCAACCCCCAGCCGCTGCACATCGACTTCCATGCCGCAGCCAAGTCCGAATTCGGCCGCCCCATCGTCAACAGCATCTTCACGCTGGGCCTGATGATTGGCATGGGGGTGCAGGAGACCACGCTGGGTACCACCGTGGGCAACCTGGGCATGACCGACGTGCTGTTTCCGCGCCCGGTGTTCCATGGGGACACGATCCATGCGCGCACCACCGTGATCGAGGCCCGGGAGAGCAAGTCCCGCCCGACCAACGGTATCGTGACGTTGCTCCATGAGGCATTCAACCAGGACGATCTGCTCGTGGCCAGTTGCAAGCGCACGGCTCTGATGCACAGGCGGCCCGTGGCATGAGCGTCGCGCCGCTGCGCTCCATCCTGTTCGTGCCGGGTGACAGCCCGCGAAAAATCGAACGCGGAGCCGAATCCGCGGCAGATGCGCTCATCCTCGACCTCGAGGACTCGGTGCACCCGGATGCCAAGGCGCAGGCGCGCCTGGTAGTGGCCGACGCGTTGAAGTCCCCCAGCCGCCTCCGTCGCATCGTGCGTGTCAACGCCCTGGACTCAGGCCATTTCGAGCAAGACCTGCAGGCGCTGGCGGCTGACCCGCCCGAAGCCGTGGTGTTGCCCAAGTGCGCGTCGTGGCACGACATCGAGGCCGCTTCCAAGCAGCTGGACGCGGTCGGCCTGCCCATCGATCGGGTGCGCCTGCTTCCCGTGGCCACCGAGACGGCGCGCGCCCTGCGCAACCTGATGCGCAGTGATTGGTCGCATCCGCGCCTGCTGGGGCTGACCTGGGGCGCGGAGGATATTGCGGCCGATCTGGGCGCGCTGACCAACCGCGAAGACGGCGTCTACACAGGGGTCTTCTGCCTCGCACGCGACGTTTGCCTGCTGGCAGCGCGCGAGGCCGGGGTGCTCGCGCTGGACACCGCCTTCATCGATGTGCGCGACGTCCAGGGCTGCGAGCTGGAAGCGCAGCGCGCGTTCCGCGCCGGGTTCGACGGCAAGCTTGCCATCCACCCAGCCCAGATCGACCCCATCAACCGGGCCTTCACGCCCTCGGCCGAGCAGATAGACTGGGCTCACCGGGTGCTCGAGGCCCTGGACCGCAGCGGCGAAGGCGTGGCATCGCTCGATGGACGCATGATCGACATGCCGCATCAGCGCAGTGCCATGAAGATCCTGCGCTCGGTCGGGGCCCGGGCCTGATCGGACGTCATGGACCTGCCTGTACCCCGCATCACCCTCTACCAGCAATGGCTGGAACGCGAGCGCGGCCTGCGCTTTGCGGACTACGACGCGATGTGGGCCTGGTCGGTCACCGACCTTGACGCCTTCTGGCAGTCGATCTGGGTCTACTTTGCGGTGCAGTCGCCCACACCGCACACGGCGGTGCTGGCGGACGACCGCATGCCCGGGGCGCGGTGGTTTCCGGGGGCGCAGCTGAACTTTGCGCAGCAGGTGTTCCGCCATGCCGAGGCGGCGCATGCGGCGGGGCACCCGGCCATCGTGTCCACGGACGAGGCCGGCCTGGTGCGTGGCGAGTGTGTGGAGCTGTCCTGGCCTGAGTTGCAGCAGCAGACCGCACGCTTTGCGGCGGCGCTGCGCACCCTGGGCGTGCGCCGCGGTGACCGCGTCTGCGCCGTGCTGCCCAACACGCCGCAGACGGCGGCAGTGTTCCTGGCCGTGGCGAGCCTGGGCGCGGTGTGGAGCGTCTGCTCGCCCGACATGGGGCCGGTGGCGGTGCTGGACCGCTTTCGCCAGATCGAGCCTACCGTGCTGGTGGCCTGCGACGAGGTGCGCTGGGCCGGCGTGCTGCACGACAAGCGTGCCCTCGTGGACGAGCTGCTGGCGGGGCTGCCCAGCGTGCGGCATGCGGTGCGGGGTGTGGATGTGCGGGCGGTGCTCCACGGAGAGGTGCCTTCGGATGCGGCGCTGGCCGGTGCGCTGGCCCATGCACCCGGGCCTGTCCCGGCGTCAGGGGCGCAGCCGACACTCCAGCCCTCGCTCCAGCCCACGCTCCAACCCGAGTGGCTGCCCTTCGATCACCCGCTGTGGATCGTCTATTCCAGCGGCACCACCGGCCTGCCCAAGCCCATCGTGCACGGGCATGGTGGCGTGGTGCTTGAAGCGCTGAAGAGTTCGCTGCTGAACAACCTGGGGCCTACGGTGGAGACGGGCGACCGCTTCCACTGGTTCAGCACCACGGGCTGGATCATGTGGAACTGCCAGATGGCCGGGTTGCTGGGCGGCACCACCATTTGCCTCTTCGATGGCAGCCCGGGCGGGCCCTCGGCCGCGCCCGACTGGACCACGCTGTGGCGCTTTGCCGCGCTGTCGCGCGCCACCTTCTTTGGCGCGGGTGCGGCCTTCTATGCCAGTTGCCTGAAGGCCGATGTGCAGCCGGCCATCACGGCCGACCTGACGGCGCTGCGCGCCGTGGGCTCCACCGGCTCGCCCTTGTCCGACGAGTGCCACGACTGGATCTGGGAACGTCTGCCGCGGGTAGGCGGGCAGCCGATCTGGATCGACTGCATCTCCGGCGGCACGGACTTCGCCGGCGCGTTTGTGGGCGGCAACATCACGCTGCCGCAGGTGCGTGGGCAGATGCAGTGCCGCTGGCTGGGCGCGGCCGTGCAGGCCTGGGACGAGCAGGGCGCCAGCGTCATCGACCAGGTGGGCGAGCTGGTGTGCGCGCGGCCCATCCCGTCCATGCCGCTGCGTTTCTGGAACGACGAGGGCGACCGCCGATACCGTGACAGCTACTTCGACATGTACCCGGGCGTGTGGCGGCATGGGGACTGGATCCGCATCACCCCCCGAACCGCAAGTGACATGGTTGAAGCGCCGGCCCAAGCGGCCGCTGGAGCTGCAGGCCTCTCGCCAGCGACAAGTACCTCAGGCCCTGAGGCCCTGCGCATCATCCCCAGCCCTTTCGGCCCCACCCCCGTGGCCCACGGCGCCATCATCTACGGCCGCAGCGACGCCACCATCAACCGCCAGGGCGTGCGCATGGGCACCGCCGAGCTCTACCGCGTGGTGGAGGCGCTGCCCGAGGTGCTGGACAGCCTGGTGGTGGACCTGGAATACCTGGGCCGCGAGAGCTTCATGCCGCTGTTCATCGTGCTGCGTGACGGCCTGGTGCTGGACGCGGCACTGAACGCGCGCATCCACAGTGCCATCCGCCAGGGCCTGGGCCCGCGTTATGTGCCCAGCCAGACTCTGCAGGTGCAGGCTATCCCCCGCACCTTGTCGGGCAAGAAGATGGAACTGCCGGTCAAGAAACTGCTGCTGGGCGCGGACCCGGCCAAGGTGATGAACCGCGACGCCATGGCCAACGCCGCGGCGGTGGACTGGTTCATCGATTACGCCCGGCGGCGCGGGGCCGGCTGAAGGTTCAGCGGGCGGTCCCGCGCCGAGCGGGTGGCCGTCTTACTCGATCACCAGCCGCTGTGCGCCGCCGCCCGCCTTCTTCGGCAGGGTCAGGGTCAGCACACCGCTGTCGTAGCGGGCGTGGGCCTGCGCGGCGTCGATCTCCTGCGGCAGCTGAAAGCTGCGCGAGACAGCGCCGTAGTAACGCTCGGTGCGCAGCACCTTCTCGCCCTGGCTCTGGCGGTCCTGCTGCTTGACCTCTGCGCGCAGGGTCACCACGTTGCTGTCGAGGTTGACGTGGATCTCGTCCTTGGACACGCCCGGCACCTCGGCCTGCACCGTGTAGGCCTTGTCGGACTCCTTCACGTCGACCTTGATCTGTGCCGGTGCGGGCAAGGGGTCGCTATGCAGGGGTCGGACATAGAAGCCGGGCGCGAAGTCGCGGAAGAACTCGTCGAAGAGGCTGCTGCGTGAGGTCAAGGCGTTCATGAGGTGCTCCTGGGGTGTGGACGGGCGGCGCCACCGCGGGCCGCCCTGTCTTGCATGCTCATCAGGTGGGACGTCCCGGCCCAACTTCAAGAGCCCAGGCCGTGGCCTCGCGGGGCGGGCTTGATCTGCCGCAAACCCGTCGGCGCAGGGTGGATGCACGGCGGCTGCTCCTGCAACCACCGGCCATCACGGCCCCGCACCCTGGGTGCGGCTCAGGCCTTGCCGACAGGCTTGCGGGTGGGAGCGATGGACCCAGGCTCCCGGTAGGGGGCAAACACGTCGCGCAAGGGCGCCGCAGGTGCCGGCTGCGGCGTGAGCGATCGCTCCAGCTCGTCCAGATGGCGGCGCATTTCGGCGGCGCTGCCGGCGGCGCCGGCCTCTTGCAGGGCGGCCAGCATCTCCTGGTGGCGGTGTGCCACGCAGGCCGGGCGGCCCGGGCGCTTGTACAGCGCCATGAGCAGCGAGGTGGTGGGCAGCAGCTCGTCGAGCATGCGCATGAACACGGGGTTGCCCGCCAGCCGGGCCAGCGCACGGTGGAATTCGCCAGACAGGCCGATGGCCGCCGCGCTGTCGCCTCGCGCCTCGGCTGCGGCCTCGGCCTCCACCAGGGAACGCAGGTCGGCCAGCTGGTCGGGCGTGAGTCGGCCGCCCAGGCGCCGCGCGATCTCGCACTCCACCACCCGCCGGGCGTCGAACACGGGCGCGGCATCCTCCAGGCCGGGCTGTGGCACCTGGGCGCCGCGGTTGTGTCGCAACTCGATGACCTGGTCTTGCGCCAGGCGCTGCAGGGCCTGGCGTACGACCGTGCGTGAGACAGCAAAGGACTCGGCCAGCTCCTCCTCGCGCAGCCGGGCGCCGGGGGCGAGGCGGTGCTCCACGATGGCGCGGTAGATGCCGTCGTAGACGCGGTCGGTGGCAGTGGTCGCCTTGGTGGCGGTGGCGCCGGCCACGGGCCCTGCACCGGGCCGTGCGGCGGGGGAGGGGGGGCGTGTGCTCATCGGTGTGGGGAGGGCCGCAGGGTCAGCTCAGACCTCGGGCCGCGGTGGCGGCTGGCGCACAGGCCTGGACGGCCGCCACAATGGCGCGCTTCCTGCAAGGACCGAAAGATGAACCACGTTTCTCCTGAAGTTGGCAGCGATCCCGCCCCCGCCCACCCTGCGCTGCGCATCGACGGCGCCCGTCTGTGGCAACGCCTGATGACCCTGGCCGCCATCGGCGCCACGCCGCGTGGCGGTGTGTGCCGCATCGCGCTGACCGACCTGGACCGCCAGGGCCGCGAGCTCTTCGCCACCTGGGCCGCCGAGCTCGGCTGCACCCTGCGGCGCGACGCCATCGGCAACCTCTTTGCGCGCCGCGCGGGCACGGACGACCACCTGCCCGCCGTGGCCACGGGCAGCCATATCGACACCCAGCCCACGGGCGGCAAGTTCGACGGCAACTACGGCGTGCTGGCCGGGCTGGAGGTGCTGCACACCCTCAACGACCACGGCGTGCGCACGCGCGCCCCGATGGAGGTGTGCGTGTGGACGAATGAGGAGGGCTCGCGCTTCGTGCCGGTGATGATGGGCTCGGGCGTGTACGCCGGCGCCTTCAGCCTGGCGCATGCGCTGGCCGCGCGCGACACGCAGGGCGTGAGCGTGGGCGAGGCGCTGCAGGCCATCGGCCAGGCCGGCACGGCGCCGGCGGCCCTTGCCGACGGCGCGCCGCGCTTTGGCGCCTACTTCGAGGCCCACATCGAGCAGGGCCCGGTGCTGGAGGATGCGGGCATCACCATCGGCGTGGTCAGCGGTGCCTTGGGCCAGCGCTGGTTTGACGTGACGGTGCAGGGCATGGAGGCGCATGCCGGGCCCACGCCCATGGGCCTGCGGCGTGACGCGCTGCTGCCCGCCGCGGCGCTGATGCAGCGCGTCAACGCCATCGCGCTGGCCGAGCAGCCGCATGCGCGCGGCACCGTAGGGCAGGTGCTGGTGCACCCCAATTCGCGCAACGTCATCCCCGGGCGGGTGCGTTTCTCGGTGGACTTCCGTCATGCCGATGCCCAGGGCCTGGCGCGCATGGACGCCGCGCTGCGCGCGGCCGTGGCCGAACTCACCGTGCCCGGCATCGAGATCACGGTGGAACAGGTGGTGGAGTACGCACCCACCCCCTTTGACGAGGGCTTGCGCGCCTTGATCAGCCAGGGCGCCGAGCGCGCCGGGCTGTCGCAGATGGCGCTGGCCAGCGGCGCCGGCCATGATGCCGTTTACGTGGCGCGCACCGCGCCTGCGGCCATGATCTTCGTGCCCTGCAAGGACGGCATCTCGCACAACGAGATCGAGGACGCCCGCCCCGAGCACCTGGAGGCCGGCGCCAACGTGCTGCTGCACGCGATGCTGGCCCGGGCGGGCGTGGTCTGAAGGCGCGCATGGGTCTGGCAGTGACCAGCTGCCTGGAGGCCGCCGCCAAGCTGAAGGGACTGAAGCCCTCAAAGACGCAGATGACGCAGAACACCCAGAAGACGTAGGAAGCCCAGGAGATCTCAGGACATGGAACTGAAGTTGCAGCCCCTGAGCGCCGCGGCCTTTGCCCCGTACGGTGAGCTGATCGGCTTGCCGGCGGCCGCGGCGGGCGCCGTTGACGCCGCGGGTGGCGCTGGCCGTGCGGGCGGCTTGTCCGTGCGCGCCATCAACGGCGGCACCAGCCAGCGCTGGGACATGCCGGGCCGCCTGCAACTGCACGCTCAAGGGGGCGAGCCTTGCGTGGCCGTGTTCCGTGCGCAGGCGCAAGCCCTCGTCGGGCCTTGGCGCCTGCTGGAGCGTCACCGCCTGGGCACGCAGACCTTCATCCCGCTGGCCGGGGCCCGCTGCGTGGTGCTGGTGGCACGAGGCGAGGCGGTGCCCGACCCGGCCACGCTGGCGGCCTTTGCGGTCGACGGTGCCCAGGGCTTCACGCTGCACGCCGACACCTGGCATCACGGCCTGATCGCGCTGGTCGCGGGCGACTTCGTGGTCATCGAGCGGCGCGCCGCAGAGGTGGACTGCGAGTTCGCGGAACTGGCGGTGCCGGTCACGCTGCGCCCCTGACGGCGGGGCGCTTCAGCCCGCCACCACCTGCTGCGCCAGGCGCACCAGGCTGCGGTCGCTGCCGGTGGGGCCCAGGAGCGACAGGCCCAGCGGCGCGCCCACTCGCGTGGCCAGCGGCAGCGACAGTTGCGGGAAGCCTGCGAGGCCCGAGATGCACAGCATGCGGATGGCGGCGTTGCGGTAGTCCTCCAGCGCCGCCTCGCTGTCGCTGCGCAGCGGCGCCACGTCAGGCATGGTCGGCATCACCAGCACGCCGTCGTCACCCAGCAGCGCCGCCAGGTGCGCACGGAAACGGGCGCGGAAGGCGGTGGCCTGTGCCACCTTCTCGTCGCTCAGTTCCCTGGACCAGGCAAAGCGCTCGGCCACCCCGGGGCCGAGCGGCGGGGCGAAGCGCTGGATGAAGCCGCCGTCGGTGCGCCAGGCTTCGCGGCCCTGCAGGTGGCGGAAGTGCCAGTACATGGCCTCGAAGCTGTCCAGCACCACGTTCACGGGGGCCGGTGCGCCGAGCGCGGCGGCCACCCGTTGGCGCGGCGCGGTAAAGGCCTCGGCAGCCTCGGGCTTCAGCAGGCCCCACACGTCTTCGGGCGAGAGCAGGCGCACGCGCTGCGGCAGCGGGGTGGCGTCCTCTCCCAGCAGCACATCGGCCACGCGGGCGAAGGTGCTCACGTCACGCGTGAACCAGCCGCAGGTGTCGAAGCTGGGCGAGAGGTCCAGGCAGTCTTCCAGGCTGATGCGGCCGTGCGTGGGGCGCAGGCCCACGAGGCCGCAGTGGCTGGCCGGTGCGCGCACCGAGCCGCCGGTGTCGGTGCCGAGTGCGAAGTCCACCAGGCTGTTGGACACGGCCGCGGCCGAACCCGAGGACGAGCCACCCGTGATGCGGTCCGGCGCCCCGCCGTTGACCGGCGCGCCGAAGTGCGCGTTGTTGCCGTTCATCGAGAAGGCCAGCTCGTCGGTGAGCGTCTTGCCCGCGAACACGGCGCCGGCGTCCAGCAGCTTTTGCACCGTGGGGGCCGTGCGCTTCTTGATGCCGGACTGCGCCAGAAGCAGCGGCTGCCCGCCGCTGGTGGGGTAGCCGGCCACGTGAAAGAGGTCCTTGACGGCGAAGGTCAGCCCTGCCAGGGGCCCGGTACCCGCGTGCGGCACGGGCGCATCCGGATAGGGCATGAAGCAGCGGGCGGTGTCGTGGATGAGGGGCAAGGTGGTCTTCCTGAAATGTCGAAGGGGGGGTTCTGTGCAGGGGACTCAGGAGAGCGAGCTCTTCACTGTTGTGAGCGGTGCCCGCAGTCCAGGTCTCGGCGGTCGCTGGTACCTCAGCGGGCCTGTCTCAGGCGGGCGTGGAGGCGCTGGCCAAGGCCGCCGTGGCCTCGGTGCGGAAACATCGCGCCTGGTGGCCCGGGGCCAGCACCACGGGCTCGGGGGCCTGCTGGCGGCAGGCGTCCTGCGCCCAGGCGCAGCGCTCGGCGAAGGCGCAGCCCGGGGGCAGGGCTGAGAGGTCGGGCGGCGCGCCGCCGATGGTCTCCAGGCGCGAGCCCTTGGCCAGCGCGCCGTGGGCGCGGCTTTTCAGCAGGGCCAGCGTGTAGGGGTGGCGGGGCTCACGGATCAGCGTGCGTGCCGGGCCTTCCTCGACGATGCGCCCGGCGTACATGACGGCGATGCGGTCGGCCACTTCCACCGCCGCGCCGATGTCGTGGGTGACAAAGACGACGGCCAGGCCGAGATCACGCTGCAACTCGCGCAGCAGCAGCAGGATCTGGATCTGCACCGTGGCGTCCAGCGCCGTGGTGGGCTCGTCAGCCAGCAGCAACTGCGGCTGGCAGGCCAGGGCCAGGGCGATCATGGCGCGCTGGCGCATGCCGCCGCTCATCTCGTGCGGGTAGGCCTGCAGGCGCCGCTCGGGGCTGGGGATGCGCACCCGTTCGAACAGGGCCAGCGCGCGCTGCTGCGCCTGCGCGGCGGAGACGTTCTCGTGCCGGCGGATGGACTCCACGATCTGCGCGCCCACGGTGTAGACCGGGTCCAGCGCCAGCAAGGGCTCCTGGAAGATCATCGAGGCCACGCGCCCGCGGTAGTCGGCCAAGGCGCCGGGCGACAGGGCCAGCACATCGTGCTCGCCTACCCGCATGTGGCCGCCGATGCGCGTGTGGCGCGGCGTGTGCAGGCGCAGCAGCGAGCGCAGCGTCACGCTCTTGCCCGAGCCGGACTCGCCGATCAGCGCCACCACCTCGCCGCGCCGCACCTGCAGGTCCACCCCGTCCACGGCGCGCACCGGCTTGCGCCCGGCAGTGAAAGTGACCGTCAGGCCGCGGATGTCGACGAAGGGAATGTCCTCAGGTGTCATGCCAGGGCCTCCATCTGAGCTGCCGCAGCGTGCCCACTGCCCGCCTCGAACATCAGGCAGGCCACCGGGTGGCTTCCGCCGCTGCTGCTGAGCACCGGCACACGCTGCGCGCACACCGGTTGCGCCTGCGCGCAGCGCGTGTGGAAGCGGCAGCCCGACGGCGGGTTGATGGGGTTGGGCGGGTCGCCGGCCAGGGGAGGCACCTCGGTGCGGCGGTCCGGGTCCATCGAGGGGATGGAGCTCAGCAGGGCGCGGGTGTAGGGGTGGCGCGGCGCCTCGAACAGCGTCTCGGCTTCGCCCACTTCCACCACCTGGCCCAGGTACATCACCATCACGCGGTCGGACATGTAGCGCACCACGTTCAGGTCGTGGCTGATGAAGACGTAGGTCAGGCCGAACTCTTCCTTCAGGTCCAGCAGCAGGTTCAGCACCTGCGCCTCGACCGACTTGTCCAGTGCCGACACCGCCTCGTCCAGGATCACCAGCCGCGGCTGCAGGGCCAGGGCGCGGGCGATGTTCACGCGCTGGCGCTGGCCGCCGGAGAGCTCGTGCGGGTAGCGCTCGGCAAAGCGCCGCGGCTCCAGGCCCACGCGGGCCAGCAGGTCGCGCGCGCGCTGCACCGCCTGCTGGTGCGGCAGGCCATGCACCTGCGGCGCGAAGGCGATGGAGTCCTCGATGGTCAGGCGCGGGTTCAGCGAGGCATAGCTGTCCTGGAACACCATCTGCGACTGGCGGCGGAAGGCCTTCAGGCTCAGGTCACGCCCGCCCACGGCCATACCGTCGAAGATGATGTCGCCGCGGTCGGGCTCGATCAGGCGCATGAGCAGCCGCGCCGTCGTGCTCTTGCCGCAGCCGGACTCGCCCACCACGCCCAGGGTCTCGCCCGCGCGCACGCTGAAGTCCACACCGTCCACCGCACGCACCACGCCGCCGCCGCGGCCCAGCATGTCTTTCTTCAGCGGGAAGTGCTTGACCAGGCCGCGCACTTCCAGCAGGGGCGATGCGCCACTCATGACTTGATCTCCATGGCCGAGCGCAGGCCGTCGCTGAGCAGGTTGAAGGCGATGGAGGTCACGAAGATCATCACGCCGGGCAGCGCGGCAATCGCCGGCTGGGTGTAGATGGCCGTGCGCAGGGTGTTGAGCATCAGGCCCCACTCTGGCTCGGGCGGCTTGACGCCCAGGCCCAGGAAGCTCAGGCCCGAGGCCAGGATCATGGACACCGCGATCAGGCTGGTGGCGTAGACGAAGATGGGCCCCAGCACGTTGCCCAGCACGTGCACGCGCACGATGGTGAAGGCGTTCGCCCCCGAGGCGCGTGCCGCCTCGACGAAGTCGCGCGAGCGGATCTGCGTGGTCACGCTCTCGGCCACGCGGGCAATCGGCGGGATGAACACCACCGTCAGCGAGATCAGCGAGTTCGTGATGCCCGCGCCCAGCGCGCCCGACAGCGCAATGGCCAGCAGCACCGAGGGGAAGGCGTAGAAGACGTCGATGGTGCGCATCAGCGCGGTGTTCAGCGGGCCGCCGGCAAACCCGGCCACGATGCCGATGAACGAGCCCAGGAAGAAGGCGCACACCACGGGCGTGATGCCCATGAACAGCGACAACCGGGCGCCCACCATCAGGCGCGACAGCAGGTCACGCCCCAGCTCATCCGTGCCCAGTGGGAAGCCCGGCGTGCCTATGGGCTTCAGGCGCGACAGCATCGAGGCCTTGTAGGGGTCGGCCGGCGTCAGCATGGGCCCGAAGAGAGCCAGGATCACCAGGACCAGCACCACCAGCGCTGCGCCCATGGCCACCTTGTCGCGCAGCAGGCGCCGGCCCACGGTCTGCCAGTAGCCGGGTGAGCGTTCGAAGGCGACTTCAGGCACCTTGCGGGGGTCTACGGTGATGTTGAGCATGTTCATGGGGGGCTGCTCACGGCGTCAGCTGCGCGCGATGCGCGGGTCCAGCTGGGTCTGCACCACGTCCACCAGCAGGTTCAGCAGCACGAAGAACATGGCCAGCACGAGGATGGTGCCCTGCAGCAGCGGCAGGTCGCGCTGGAAGATGGCGGCGTTGAGCAGGAAGCCCGTGCCCGGCCAGGCGAACACGGTCTCGATGAGGATGGAGCCGCCCAGCAGATAGCCCAGTTGCAGGCCCATCACCGCCAGGGCGGTGGGCGCGGCGTTCTTCACCACGTGCAGGAAGATGCCCAGGTCCGTCAGGCCCTTGGCGCGCAGGCCCACCACGAACTCCTGCGCCAGGATCTCGGCCACAAGAGCGCGCACCGTGCGCGCGATGATGCCCATGGGGATGACGCTCATGGTCAGCGCGGGCAGCACCATGTGCTTGATGTGTTCCCAGTTCCACGCCCACTGGTCGGAGCCGCCGGGGCCGGCACCGCTGGCCGGCAGCCACATGAGCTGCGATGAGAAGATGATGACGAGCACCATGCCCAGCCAGTAGTGCGGCACGCTCACGCCCAGCACCGCGGTGAAGGACGCGGCCTTGTCCACCCACGAGTTCTGGAAGTAGCCCGCGACGAAGCCGAACAGGCTGCCCAGCACGAAGCCGATCAGCGTGGCCAGCACGGCCAGCCGCAGGGTGTTGACCACGGCCTTGAAGACCTCGGCCGTCACCGGCCGGCTGGTGGCGATGGACGTGCCCAGGTCGCCCTGCAGCGCGCGCCAGATCCAGGACACGAATTGCTCGGGCAGCGAGCGGTCGAAGCCGTAGAGCGTGCGCAACTGGTTCTGCAACTCCACCGAGGCGTCGGGCGGCAGCACCGACACCAGCGGGTCGCCTGGCGCCACGTGCACCAGGGAGAAGCACACCAGCGCCACCCCGAACATGATGGGCAGCGCGTAGATCAGTCGTCGCAGCAGGTAAAGCAGCATGGTCAGGAGGGGCCTCCGGCTCCCCGGGCCTGGTCTGGCGCCGGGGCCCGGAGGCGGGCAGGGGCTGGAGGAGAGAGGCCGTTCAGTCGATGGTCATCGGCGCGATGTCGATGAACCAGCTCTTGGGCTGCACCACGCCCTTGACCTTGGCGCTCATGGCACGCGGGCCCACGTCGTGCGCGATCCACACGAACGGTGCTTCCTCCACGATGCGGGCGTGCAGCCTGGCCAGGGCGGCGTCACGCGCCTTGTCTTCAAAGCTGGTGCGTGCATCGGCGATCAGCTTGTCGAACTCGGCGTTGCCAAAGAAGCCCCAGTTGTTGGACACCGGCGGGAAGGCGCCCGTGCTGGTGAAGCGCACCATGGCGAAGAAGGGGTCCATCGCGGCGTAGCTGACGTTGATGGCGTTGGTGCCGTTGGCCGACGGATCCTTCGCGCCCTTGCGCCAGTTGGTGAACAGCGTGTTCCACTCGATGACGTCGAACTCCACGTCGAAGAAGCAAGCTTTCAGCGACTGCTGCACGAACTCGTTCATGGGCAGCGGCTGCATCTGGCCCGAACCCGATGCGGAGATCTGGATCTTCACCTTCAGCGGCTTCGCTGCGGAGTGGCCGGCCTTGGTCATCAGTGCACGGGCGGCATTGGCGTCGTACTTGATGTCGAACTTGGGGTTGCCCCACCACGGGTGGCCCGGAGGCACCGTGCCCTTGGGAATGCCCATCATGCCGCCCAGCAGCTTGGACAGGCCCTCGCGGTCCACGCACAGGTTGGCGGCGTGGCGCACGTCGCGGTTCAACCAGGGCGAACCTTCGGCGAAGGACAGCTGCCACGGCCACACGTGCGGCTGCGGGTTGCTGTACATCACGAAGCCGCGCTGGCGGATCTGCGCCATCGCGTCAGGGGCGGGGGCCTCGATCCAGTCCACCTGGCCGGACAGCAGTGCCGCGGTGCGCGAATTGGCCTCGGGCATGGGCAGCATCACGACGCGGTCGATCTTGGGCGTGCGCTTGGGGTCCCAGTAGGCCTTGTTGGCCACCACTTCCAGGCGCTCGCGCGGCACGAAGCGCGCCATCTTGAAGGGACCGCTGCCGGAGGCGTCGGCGGCAAAGGCGGTCCAGGCGGCCTTGGACTTGTCAGCCGGCGTGGCGCCTGCGGCCGCGTCGAACTTCTTCTGCCAGTGTGCCGGCGAGGCCATGAACAGGTTGGTGAGGTTGATCGGCAGGAAGGCGTCGGGCTCGCTGGTGGTGAGCTCCACGGTCAGGTCGTCGATCTTGCGCGCGCTGCGCAGCGTGGGCATGCGCGAGGCGGTCACGCCCACCTGGCTGGCGTCAAAGTGCACGGCGTCCTTGTCCAGCACCTTGCGCACGTTCCAGACGATGGCGTCCGCGTTGACGGGCGAGCCGTCGTGGAACTTCACGCCCGGGCGCAGCTTGAAGGTCCACTTGGTCTTGTCGGTGGCGCCCACGGCCCAACTGGTGGCCAGGCCCGGGATCAGCACGCTGGGCTTTTCGGCGCTGGAGAGGTCCCAGTGCGTCAGCGCGTCGTACATCGGTATGCCGGTGAAGCGATTGCCCTCGAAGCCCTGGTCGGGCTGGCCCAGCGTGCGCGGGATGTCGGCCGCAGTCATCGCGATGCGCAGCACCTTTTCCTGCGCCAGCGCACTGCCGGCCGCGCCGATGGCGAGCATGGCCGCGACAAGGCCTGACTTCACAAGGCCGGTGCTGACGCGGCTGGCGGTCTTGCGACCGGGGATTCCGAGAGGGTTCATGGGGGACTCCTGCTGGTGGGGTTAACAAAAAACGGGTGATCCGGCCCTCGAGCCCGGTCTCGACCCTTCAACACATGTGCCTGCGGCCGACGCAATTGCCGTCTTCCGCCATGGTGCGATCCATGCTTGTCATCGTTTTGTATGCAACCCACATGCCAGCTTACGGAACCCTCGGGCGCTGTGCCCTGGCATGGTTCTCGCCCGTTCCTGGGGCGCCTTGCGCCCCGCCGTGTGCGGGCGGACGCGTCGGGCGCACCAAGATGCGGCACGAAAGACGTGATAGTCTGCCCTCAGCCTGTTTTTGTATGCAATCCGCACCAACCCGGTGCTCCAAAACCCCACCATGAAGCTGCTGATCGTCAACCCCAACACCTCGTCGGCCATGACGGCCTCCATCGCCCAGGCTGCGCGTGACGTGGCGGCCGGCGGCACGCAGATCGTGGCCGTGAACCCGAGCTTCGGGCCGCTGTCCATCGAGGGCCAGTACGACGAGGCCTTTGCGGCGGCCGGGGTGGCCGAACAGGTGCGGCTGGCGGGGTCAGACCCTGCGGCCGCGCCGGATGCGGTGGTCATTGCCTGCTTTGGCGACCCGGGCCTGGACGCCGCGCGCGAGGCCACCGACGCCCCGGTGCTGGGCATTGCCGAGGCCGCGTTCCACGCCGCCTCCATGCTCGCCACGGGTTTTTCCGTCGTCACGACCATGACGCGCACCTGCATCATTGCGGAGCACTTGGTGCACAAGTACGGCTTCGAGCGCCGCTGCCGCGGCATCCACGGCACCGACATTCCGGTGCTGGCGCTGGAGTCGGCCGGGCCGGAGATGCTGACGCAGATCGAGGCCGCGTCCCGCGAGGCCCTGGCGCGCGACCGCAGCGGCGCCATCGTGCTGGGCTGTGCGGGCATGGCCGCGCTCACGCGTGAGCTGCAGCAGCGCCTGGGCGTGCCCGTCATTGACGGCGTGGCTGCCGCGGTGAAGTTCGCTGAGGCTCTGGGCGCGTTGGGCCTGCGCACCAGCAAGCGGGGCGACTACGCCACGCCGCTACCCAAGCGCTACACGGGGTGGGCGCAGCCGTTGGGCTGGTAGAGGGTCTGCTCGGCGGGCCTATCCCGCAAACGCCACGATCTGCCCGGCCGGCAGCGCGCCGCTGCGGCGGCCGAGCTCACGCCCGTGATCGAGCTTCACCAGGGTGGGGATGCTGCGGATGCCAAAGCGTGAAGAGGTGAGCGGGTTGTCGTCGCTGTTGACCTTGACCAGCAGGGCGCGCCCTTTGAGCTGGG
>Ga0315907_10000844_pt1 | contig 42105 bp, 31 predicted proteins | sample LakEriMetagenome_3_FD_203525 | JGI IMG/M metagenome (GOLD analysis project Ga0315907, IMG submission 203525) | Freshwater fungal communities from buoy surface, Lake Erie, Ohio, United States - Buoy 12 MA123 | ecosystem: Environmental > Aquatic > Freshwater > Lake > Lake biofilm | place: USA...
CGCATGTCTGAACTAATTATTTTGCGCGGATTGCCCGGTAGCGGGAAGACAACGCTCGCTCATGTGTTGAGCGAGGACGGGAAGTATCCTGTGTTCAGCGTCGACGATTATTTCACGGATGAAAACGGGCATTATGAATTTCGTTTTCACGAAAATCACCTGGCTTACAAGCAATGCGAGGAAGGCGTCAAAACAGCCATGCAACAAGGTGGAGGGAAAATTATCCTACACAATACCTTCACGATGGAGTGGGAGATGGAGCCCTATTTTAAACTCGCCTCTGAGTTTGGCTATCGCATGCATGTGATAACGGTCGAAAATCGGCATGGAAGTACTAACGTGCATAGCATTCCTGATGACCACATAGAACGAATGCGCGCGAAGTTTAGCACCAAACTTTGACCCTGCTCTTGTAAATTTTCAACGACCCAAAACAAACATGACCGGCATTTTATGAATGTCCGGCTTACGCACGTTCCAATCCATGATGGTCTTGGTGTTAATGCGCTCATTATCGCATGTAATATTGGATGCAATACAAAGCTTAGTTTCCATGCGACAAGTTTGTAAAACATCTTCAAGCACCTGATTGTTTCTATAGGGAGCATCCATGAAAATTTGGGTTATTCCGGCCGTGGCCAATTGCTCCAATTGTTTGATTTTACGAATGCGATCGGCTTTCTCACGCGGCAAATAGCCGTTGAATGTAAATTGTTGCCCATTGAATCCGCTGGCCATTAACGCCATTAGAATAGACGAGGGGCCTACTAAAGGTACCACCTTCACGCCGGCTTCATGAGCGAGAGCTACCACATTGCTTCCGGGATCTGCCACACAAGGTACTCCGGCTTCGCTGACGAGTCCCATGTCATGCCCCTGCAACAGAGGCTCAATGACAGAGTCAATATCCTGCGAACGTGTATGCTCGTTAAGCATCCGAAAGTCAAGCTCCTCCAGCGGGCGTGTAATGCCTAGTTGTCGCAGAAGTCTTCTGGCGCTTTTGATTTCTTCCACGATAAAATGTTCCAGCGTTGAAACCGTAGACGCGAGCTGTTGAGTCGCATATTTGTCGGTACCACTTCCCAGTGTATTGGGAATTAAGTACAGCGTTCCCTTCGATTTTGCCATAAAGCTGCAATGTTACGATACAAAAAGGGCCGCAAGTGCGGCCCGTATAATTTACAGTTTGTATTCGAAAGAATGTGTTCGCTTAATGGTCCTTTCCTAAGTCATCAAAATCAAAGTCAGCATTGTTGCTGAAACCCTCGGATGTTCCGTTCTCCGAGAATTCACGACCTAGCTTGCGATTGCTATCGGCTGTGCGGTACTCACCTGTTCCTTGTAGGCCGCGAATGTGATCAATCGCCTTCTGCAAGCCTTCGGCAAAACCATCAAAATCTTCTTTATACAGGAAGATTTTATGCTTTTCATAATGCACGGGGCCTTCATTTTCATGTCCCACTCGTTTGCTTTCTGTAATGGTCATGAATAAATCATTTCCGCGAGTAGCTTTCACGTCGAAAAAGTACGTCCGCTTGCCTGCGCGCACTGATGTTGAAAATACATCTTCTTTGTAACCCTCATTCATAAGTCATAGAGTTTATCCGGTTCAGTCAATGGAAGTTTGCAGCCAAATATAATACCTGTACACTTTTGTGCAAATTTTTTTGTATCAACTAGTTATGGCTATGGAAAAAATTGACAGTTGTTATCGGAATACAGAAAAGCTCCCGCTAAACTCATGTTTTTGCAAAATGAGGTCTCTTATGATGATACGATAATGGTAAATGCCATTCGGAATGAAATAGTTACCTTCTTCCACTTGACCCGACCAACGTCCTTCTTTATCGTTTGTTTGATACACTAAATCGCCCCAACGGTTGTAAACGCGCATTTCCATACTTGATACTCCCGTTGTAACAGGAAACCAGAAGTCATTGATGCCGTCATTATTTGGTGTAAAGGACGCCGGAGCATAAAATGTAAAGCCTTGAATAAGAACTTCACCGGTGGCCGATGAGGTGCAACCCTGCGGACTTGTAACATAATGCGTGATTGTTTGGACGCCACTCTCTACCCAACTGTATTCGGAATTGCAGTCGTCTAGAAAGCCACCGTCGGTCATATAAAAATCACAGTCTCCCTCTTGATAGACGGAAGATATTTCGCATACGGCATTCGTGATATCCATTACTTGGGGAGTCACTGAAAAGCCCGGGTCGGGGTTGGGGTAAATAGTTACCGCATTCGGGAACGTAATGATCAAATTGTCGTAGCAGCCTTCATTGGTAAAGGCAGTTGCCGTGATGGAGTAACTTCCGGGAAGTTCGTAGGTGTGGGTCGTAATGCCTTGCGAAGAAGAACTACCATTACCGAAATCCCAAATGTAAAAGACCGGAACTACAGACTCAGTGACCACCACCACATTGGCCACGTGACCAGGGCAGCCACTGGTTGTTTCCACATCGAAGTAAGGAAGGATGTGCTGAGCAACTGCTACCGAATCGGTGTAAGATACTGCGCAACCATTCTCTGTTATGGTAAGCGTTATCGGATGAACGTCGGCTGTTTCGAATGAAATACCCGAAGGATTGGCAACAGCACTCGTTGCCACAGAAGCTGACGGTCCGAAATTCCATTGGTAACCAGCGAAATTTGTTATGTTACCCTGAGCTTCAAAATCAAAGCTGTTGTCTTCCAGGCATTGAGAAGGTGGTCGGTCGAAAAAGGGAGCGGGTAAGTCGGTTATCTCGAAAGTAGCTGTTGCCGTATCGCTGCAGGCCTGGGGTGCTGTTACGTAAAGCTGAACATCGTAAGTTCCGGCATTGCTGTAGACGAAAGTCGGGGAGGAGAGATTGGCAAGATTGGCTGTGCCGTTACCGGCAAAATTCCATTCCTGAGAAGCTGCTCCTGTGGAATTGGAGGTGAAGGTGTATTCGAGACCGCTGCAGAAAACGTTTTGCTGAGCAATAGAGGCGATGGGGTTCGGCTGATTGATGATGGTCTGATTATCCGTGCCCACACATCCATTCTCTTCCACTTCTACACTTACGGTCCATTGGGGCGCATTTGCCGGAAAGACGATGTCGAAGGGATTGTCCTGCTGACTTGTTTGCGGTTCGGCTCCAGAGCCAAAACTCCAGGAAATATTCGCTGCATTGGAGAAATTTCCGGTTACCACAAAATCATAAGTGTCCTGCAAATCAATACAGTTATAGGTATCAATTGTGGTTGGTAAAATCGTTGGCACTACCGCGGGGTAAACGGTATAGAGGTGCGAGGACTCATCCTGACAGTCCAATCCGGGGTTTGTGGTGAGCGTAATGTTGTAGATACCCGGTTCAGGAAACGTAAAGGTGGGTTCCGGATCATTACTTGTGTCGGTCAAGGTGCCCGGTACACCAAAGTCCCAGAGGTAAGTTGCGTTTGAACCGTTGGGAGCTAAATTGGTAAAATTGACCGTTAAATCGGAACAAACATCATAGGTCGAGTTTTCCATAGTTGGAAATTCAGATACAGCTGATGCACACGCAATTATTCTGTACTGAAAGTCACGGGACACCGTGTTGATTAGAACACCATTTCGATATTCACTCACACAAATGCCAATTACAAAAATTCCTAGATCGGTCGGTATTCCGGAAATGATGCCGGTTTGTGGGTCAATAGAAATAGAAGGAGAGCCGGGAATTGGGGTAGTCGCATTGAATCCGGCAGCCCAGGCCACGGGATTGTAGGGCGGCCCGCTCGGTGGGTTAGGCGCGGGGTCGGTGTTTGTTCCTCCTCTAAGAGGGTCGCACAGCGAATAAACGAGTACATCGCCGTCCGGATCTTGAGCGGACTGATCAAAATAAAAGTCGGAATTAATACAAATGGTTACGGGAGGCAATTCAGTAAAAACAGCAGAGCTGTTGAACTCTCCCAAGGCGTCTGTATCAGGGATGTTAGCTACAAGGGTTGTACCTTGAAGATCAAAGGCTAAATTTGTTATTCCGGCCACCCTGCAACAGCGCTGATAGGCTATCGTGTAACCTCCAGCCAAAGGTGGAAGTGTTACATTCGCTGTGTAAGTGGCCCTTTCGATACACAAATTAGGCGGAAGAATGTTACATGGATCGTTTGATTGAGTTGGAACTAGTTCGACATTACTATTAATAAGCGCAATTGAAATATCATCGTAATAGTTTCCCGTTGAAGTTTCGAATATCCCTACAACCGCGTTCGCGTCAAAAGGTGTTTCAGAGTTCGCACAATCCTTATAAACCCTCATGGTAATCGTATACACGTTATTACCTTGATACGCGTAATAGATTTCACCTCCAATGATATGTTCAGCGTACATTTCCCATGATGTGCAAAGCATCATGATCAATGAGATAAGAATTCTCTTTAAATGCTTGGATATGGCAACTGGTTGAATCAACAGGAAATTGGTTTCACACATGTAACAACGTTCCAACTCACTTTCTTGGGTGTTGCTACCATTTAACTTAAAAACAACTCACTACCGCTAAAGGTTGCACAACCCTACTTACATATTTCGGCGGTATTGACCACCAACTTCAAACATGGCACGGGTGAGTTGTCCAAGTGAGCAATATTTCACTGCTTCCATAAGCTCACTGAACATATTTTGGTTTTGAATGGCAGCACGTTGTAATCCACGGAGTGCACCTCCACTCTTGGTTTCAGCCACCTTGTGCAGGTGTGAAAGCATATCGATTTGATATTGCTTCTCCGTTTCTGTTGCCCGAATCACTTCCTTCGGCAGAATAGTTGGCGAGCCTTTGGAGGAAAGGAAGGTGTTTACCCCAATAATCGGATATTCACCGGTATGCTTCAAGGTTTCGTAATACAAGCTCTCTTCCTGAATCTTGCTGCGCTGATACATGGTTTCCATGGCACCTAAAACACCACCTCGCTCTGTTATTCGGTCGAATTCACTCAACACGGCCTCCTCAACCAAATCGGTCAGTTCTTCTATAATGAAAGAACCTTGCAGCGGATTTTCATTTTTGGCCAAGCCTAACTCGCGATTAATGATCAGCTGAATGGCCATGGCTCTGCGCACACTTTCTTCGGTAGGTGTGGTAATCGCCTCATCGTAAGCATTGGTATGCAATGAGTTACAATTGTCATATATGGCATACAACGCCTGAAGCGTCGTTCGTATATCGTTGAAGTCAATCTCTTGCGCATGCAACGAACGTCCGCTTGTTTGGATGTGGTATTTCAACATCTGTGCTCGCGCATTGGCTCCATATTTCTTGGCGAGTGCCTTCGACCAGATACGACGGGCCACGCGGCCTATCACTGCATATTCCGGGTCGATACCATTACTGAAGAAGAACGACAAGTTCGGACCGAACTCATTAATGTCCATACCTCGAGAGAGGTAATATTCCACATAGGTAAAGCCATTCGAAAGTGTAAAGGCAAGTTGTGTAATCGGGTTGGCTCCGGCCTCTGCTATGTGATAGCCGCTAATCGACACTGAATAGAAGTTACGCACTTGCTTTTCAATGAAGTATTCCTGCACATCTCCCATTAAACGCAACGCAAACTCGGTAGAAAAAATGCAGGTATTCTGCGCCTGGTCCTCTTTCAATATATCGGCCTGAACCGTACCTCGAACTTGACGTAAGGTTTCCGCTTTAATTTTTTCGTACACGTCTTTGGGAAGTACTTCATCACCTGTTACCCCCAACAACATCAAGCCTAAACCATCATTCCCTTCCGGTAAATCGCCCTGGTATTTTGGCCTCTTAACCCCTTGCTGGTCATAATTTTTAGATAAAACAATCTCAACCTTTGATTCAAGCTTGTTTTCTCGAATATACTTCTCACAGTTTTGGTCGATGGCGGCATTCATGAAGAACGCTAAGAGCATCGGAGCAGGGCCATTAATGGTCATACTCACCGATGTTTTGGGGTCGCTCAGATCGAATCCGGAATACAACTTCTTGGCGTCGTCAAGACAACAAATGCTTACCCCGCTATTTCCGACCTTTCCATAAATATCCGGACGATGATCAGGGTCATTTCCATAAAGCGTTACGCTATCGAACGCAGTAGATAGTCGCTTGGCCGGCATTCCCAAGCTCACGTAATGGAAACGGCGGTTGGTGCGTTCCGGTCCGCCTTCGCCTGCGAACATGCGCGTAGGATCTTCGCCTTCCCGTTTAAACGGATACAATCCGGCTGTATAAGGAAACTCGCCGGGCACATTTTCTTGCAATACCCAACGGACAATATCACCCCAACTGCGGTAGGAGGGAGTCACTACCTTGGGAATCATGTTGTGCGAAAGGCTTTCAGTATGGGTTTGAATGACAATCTTCTTGTCTCGTACTTGAAAACTATACTCCGCATTCTTATACAAGGCTCGCTTTGCTTCCCAACTTTGAATGACCTCCCAGTTGTGCGGATCAAAATCAAGCTTGATGCGGTCGAAGGTGGCTTTTAATTGTTGTGCTGCAAGCGCTGAATCTGCATTGTTTCCCGTATTTTCCAACTCACTTAGGGCTCCCTGAATGCGGTAAAGCTTATCGGCAATGGAGGCCTGCTGTTCGACCCAACTATCGTATTTGCGATTGTTCTCACTGATTTCACTCAGGTAGCGGGTGCGATTTGGCGGGATTATATAAATCTTCTCGCTCATTTCGTCGGAAATCTCGAACGAAGAAGCGAGGGACGCCCCTGTTTTTTCAACCAGTGTAGAAATGAGTTTCACATAAAGCCTATTCGTGCCCGGGTCATTGAATTGGGAGGCTATAGTGCCCACAACCGGCAAACTCTCATCGTCAGCGTCCCATAAATTGTGATTTCGTCTGTATTGCTTTTTTACATCACGCAACGCATCCAGCGCTCCGCGTTTATCGAATTTATTAATGGCAACAACATCAGCAAAATCAAGCATATCAATTTTTTCCAATTGGGTCGCCGCGCCAAACTCCGGTGTCATGATGTACAAGGCCACATCGCTGTGGTCCATGATTTCCGTATCGCTTTGACCAATTCCCGAAGTCTCCAGAATAATCAAGTCAAAACCGGCTACTTTTAGAATGGAAACCGCCTCAGCCACATGTTTGCTCAATGCCAGGTTGCTCTGACGTGTTGCAAGGGAGCGCATGTAAACGCGCGGATTTCGAATGGAATTCATTCGTATTCGATCGCCTAACAGCGCTCCTCCCGTTTTCCGTTTGGAAGGGTCAACCGATATAATACCGATGTTCTTGTCCGGAAAGTCCAGTAGAAAACGACGCACCAGCTCATCGACCATCGACGATTTACCGGCACCTCCCGTTCCTGTTATTCCCAGCACGGGAGTATTGCAATCTTTGGCCTTGGAACTGATATGCTCTATGTCCTTGGCATGCTTGTCGGGATAGTTCTCGGCTGCTGAAATCCATTGGGCAATGACCGTGTGGTTGGAAACATTCAATGCCGTGATCGGGTGATTCAATTCCAGTCCTGTAGGAACATCACATTTTTGAACCAAATCATTGATCATTCCCTGCAAGCCCATAGCGCGTCCGTCGTCGGGATGATAAATACGAGTAATGCCATAGGCATGTAACTCCTCAATTTCGGATGGAAGAATTGTTCCACCACCTCCTCCAAATATTCGGATGTGCGCTGCTCCCTTTTGTGCCAATAAGTCCTTCATGTACTTGAAATACTCATTGTGACCACCTTGGTAGGAGGTCATTGCAATGGCTTGTGCGTCTTCTTGAATGGCACAATCAACCACTTCTTCTACACTGCGGTCATGGCCCAGATGTATGACTTCACATCCGGTGCTTTGAATGATGCGACGCATGATGTTGATGGCTGCGTCGTGACCATCAAAAAGACTGGCCGCCGTGACAATTCGAATTTTGTTGACCGGCGTATAAGGAGCTGCTACGTTCATGATTGTATATTGAATCAGGTGGCCGCGAATTTATTGGGTCTTCGGCCGATATCCTATAAGAATTTTCAGCACAATCATACTTCTATTGTTTTCCGACTTTCATGTTAAGTTTTCAATGGAAACACGCTGCAATGGCTTATCCACACCATATTTGCGCCGTCATTTTAATCCAGCACCATGAAAAGTTTGTTTGACGAAGCCGTGTATAAGGAGGTGATTGATCGTTTATCGAAGTTGAAAGAAGATACGCCGCGTCAATGGGGTAAAATGAATGCCACAGCAATGATTAAACATTGCAACTTAGTACTCTCTGCTTCACTCGGGTTAGCTCCGCGCAAACGTGCCCTGATGAGCTACCTTTTTCGAAAAATGGCAAAGAAGCAATACGTTTATCGTTCTTTGTATAAGAAGAATGGGTATACAGCCCCCGCATTTATCGTGACGAATACCAATGAACTAAGTTCCGAATTGACGCGGCTCATCCAGAGCATCGACCAATTTAGAAGGGCAGGTGAGACTGCTTATGAAAACCGACTTCATGCGTTTTTCGGCAGACTCTCGGCCCAGGAATGGGGTATGTTGCAGTATAATCATTTGAATCACCACCTCACACAATTCGGCCTGTAGGTATGCGCTCAATACTTCGCGATCGAAATAGCGTCATCCCACACTCAGAACTGATTCTCCGGCCGGAAGGAAGTATTTATCACCTGGGAATTACGGCTGAGCATATTGCTGAAAAGGTAATTATTGTGGGCGACCCGGAACGGGTGCCTAAAATAACTGCGCTATTTGATGAAGTAACCCATGCCATTGCCGGACGTGAGTTTATCATCCACACGGGATACTATAAAGGGAAGCGTATTACCGTGATATCATCGGGTATTGGAGTCGATAATATCGACATTGTGATGAATGAGTTGGACGCGGCTGTAAATGTGGACTATACTACGCGTTTACCGAAAGAAAGACATACGTGTCTGGAAATTGTTCGTATTGGAACGAGCGGTTGCATGCATGCTGATATACCTGTTGGAAGCTTCGTTTCATCTGTATTCTCATTCGCGCTGGATGGGGTCCCTCAAACCTATGATGCGGTTCATTCAGAAACGGAAATGGTGCTGCGAACCGCCTTGGCAGAAAGATACTCCTGGTTGCGAGAAAATTCCGGATTTTATGTAGCGCAATGCGACGTCGAGCTCCATAATAGAATTGCCTTTGATGCCATTCATGGTATTACGGCTACTGCGAATGGTTTCTATGGCCCGCAGGGTCGATCTGTTCGATTGAAATCGAACATGGAGCATAGAATTGACGAATACGCTCAATTCCGATTCAACGACCTGCGTATAACGAACTTCGAAATGGAATCGGCCGGTATTTATGCCCTGGCTTCCATGCTCGGTCATAAGGCCGTATCTGTCTGTGCCATACTGGTTAATCGAGCTACAAAAGAATTCAACAGCGACTCATTAAGAAGTGTTGAAACCCTCATCAGGACTGTGCTGGATCGATTTTGAAACATCGTTTGTGAAAAAGGTCGTTTAAACTGAATTCGGATCGAGTAAGTGGTCAGCTAGCTTTGTGATGCTACTGAAAACTGAAAAACGATCACACCGATGTACAGCAACGAAGTTAATGCCCTCATTTCGCTCATTGAGGATCCCGATGAAACCATATTCAGACAGGTTAGTTCTGAACTTAAAAACTATGGCGAGTCTATTATACCACAACTAGAACAGTATTGGGAATTACAGGATTTCGGTCCGTTATTCCAAACTCGCTTGGAAGAACTTATTTCAAGCATTCAATACGAAGGAGTATATAATCGCCTGAAAGCATGGAAGAATTCGGAGGATAAAGATTTACTGGAGGGCGCTCTCATCATTAATAAGTATCAGTACCCTTCTTACGATGAAACAGAACTTCGTCAAGCTGTTTCTAAGATTAGACAAAGTATTTGGCTTGAATTAAATGATAACCTCACCGCATTTGAGCAGATCCGCGTGTTCAATCACATGTTCTATTCCCACCATGGCTTCAAGGGAAATCGCGAGAACTATCATCAGCCACAGAATTCATTTCTGACCGACCTCATCACCACAAAAACAGGTAATCCGTTGTCGCTCGGTTTATTGTACACCTATTTAGCCGATAGTTTAGATCTGCCAGTTCAGGGAGTCAATTTGCCGAGTCATTTCATTTTATGCTACCTCGATTACTATCCATTCGATGAGGAGTTAGGCATCATTAAAGACGAAGCCGAAGTGTTGTTTTATATCAATCCATTTAACGCCGGAGCGGTACTTCAGAAGGAGGAAATTGATGAATTCTTAATTAAACAGAATCTTCCTCAAGATGAACGCTTTTACCGTCCGTGCTGCAACATGGAAATGATTGCCCGTATGTTGAATAATCTTATACATTCTTATATAGCATCCAGCAATGATGAGAAGGTGCGCGAGCTGCGCGCACTGCAATCCTTGTTGCTAGAAAAAGAAGGTTGATTTAAATTGTAGATCGATTTTAATGGGAAAGAAAGGGCGCTTCATAGAGGCGCCTTTTTCTTTTCTAATTTAGAAATTGTCTAAAAGAAGTTTCGTTTAGATTTGACAGACTAACACCTTCGACCGAAGCAAACTGCTGCATTACTTGTTGCGCGCATGAATTTATTTATGCCGGTTGAAATAGCAACAGCATTATGGAGTTCGATATCTTTTTTAGCTTTTCCAAAATGGACCTTGGCTTTGGGCCGCCATCTGATCAGCTTCTATACGACAATTTGTTCCTTCAAATACAAGCCGCTGACCAATTGGGTTTTCGGCGGGCCTGGGTAGGTGAAGCCCATTTTTCTATTCGAACGGAACAAAACAAACCGGAACCTCTATTGCCGCATTTTAATGGTGAGCTTTGCATTAATACAGACATCCTGCAAATTGCGTCCAAGGCGTATTCTCAAATAGCACGTATCGAAGTAGGTTCTGCTATCCGTAACATAATCGCAAACGGAGGACCTGTGGCACATGCCGAAGCAATCAGAACCTATCTAACCATTCACCGTGACGAATTAAAGAGCAGTGGCCGCAAACTGAACATCGGTTTTGGAATTGGTCGATTTGCTTATGCCAATGAGGTCTATGGCTTCAAGGCTCGCAATAGGGCAGAGGAGCTTCTTTGGCCGGCAGTGCGCGCTTTAACGTTGAGGGAAGCCGCCGAGATTTTTGTTCGGTTGCTCAGTGGAGAAACATTGGGCAGCGAGGATATAACGCCTAAGATTATTCAACGTGCGGAAATAAAGGGTGCAAAAACGTGGGATGACGCCATGATTGCAATGGGTTTGCCGGCTGAAACGGAGCAGATTCTCATTGCTCCGCTCTGGCAATTTGATAGAATTAAACTCATTCCGGAAGAGGTTGACCTGAGTGATTTAAACCTGGTGCTGGGTTCGCACGATCCCGAATTGCAGAAACATGTCAACCAATGGGTTCCAGTGAAAGTGTTCAATTTATCAGTTACCCCCAATCACATCATCGACCAAACTCATGAACGAATGCAAGAGTGCTACCATGCCGATGGCGGACCTTGGAAGCGTTCTTATATGCCGCGCACAGTTATGGTGTTCACCTGCGCCGATGAAGGCCTTACCGAAGAAGAACAGGACCTTCGCGCGGAATCGGAAGCTCGAGACGCTATGCATGCCTATTGGCAAGCTATGGAGGGAACCGTTGACCAAGGCAAGGTTGAAAGCGGTATGGAAAACGCGGTGTATGGCAGCCCTGCCAAAGTGTATCGCAGTATGTGTGAACGATTTCATCCGGACGACTGTCTCATGACGTGGTTTGACTTTAATACCAACGACGCAGCGGTTGTCGTCAAAAGAATGCACGCTTTTATGGAGCATGTAGCTCCTCTATTCAAAAAAGTATAACGATGGATCATAGTCCTTTAATTATTGCAGGTGGTGGATTGGTCGGCTTGGCTACCGCCATCATGCTGTCTGATCGTTTTGAACGCATCGACATCTTTGAAAAACGGGAAGAACCGGTATTTCCGCCCTCCATGCAGGCTCGCTCACTGCAATTGGTTATTTCGGCCAGAGGATGGCGAACGTTGGAAGCCATTGGCATGTCGCAGGACGTGTTGGATCATTCCCTAAAGCTCAACGGCCGGATGAGGCACCACAATGACGGAGCCGATGTTGAGCCTTATTCGGTTCATGGTCATGAAATCAATTGCATTTCGCGGAACACGCTCTACCAATTGCTCACTCAGCGAGCAGAGGCGTTACCGAATATTCATATTCACTACGATAGTGTACTTCAGGACGTGTTTTTCGAGCAGAAGGCCATCGATGTTATGCATTATGGCCACAAGAAATACTGGAAATACGATATGCTGATTGGCGCCGATGGTGTGCGTTCAAAAGTGACCCATCACTTGAATCGTAACGGCACGTTGAGTCACCAATTGGAGAAGAATCACTACCGCGAAATTCGCATTACGGAAGACCTATGGGAAAAGGATAAATTCCATTATTGGCACAGCCCAAAGGCGATGATTGGTGCTTTTCCTGTGCATGAAGGAGGTTTCAGTCTGTTTTTGGTACACCAGAATGAGCATATGCAGGAATTGCTGGTCCAAAAAGACGAAAGTGCATTTGAATCGCTATTCCCGGGTGTCAAAGATGTAGTTCCCGACATTCGAGAGCGATTGAAGCACTCCAAGGGTGGTTTTTTGGGTTCGGTGAACGCGCAGCATTGGCATCATGGCAATGATGTGGTGATTATGGGCGATGCCGCTCATGCTATGTTGCCATTTATGGGGCAAGGGTTAAACACAGGCTTGGAGGATCTTTGGAATTTCAACCAAATAATTGATAAACAAGGTAAAACAACAATTGACTTAATGCATGACTTTACATCGATACGGAAGGTTCAGGCAGGTGCGATTCGAAGAATTTCGGAGAACCAGTTTCGGTATTTGACCGGAAAATTCTCCGGTAGGGATTATGCTATCAAACATTTGGCAGATCATCATTTGGTCAAAAATGATTTGCCCACAACCTATATGGGTTGCGCTTTTAGTTTGGATCCGTTTGCTGAAATCCTGGATCGTGAGGAACAATTGTGTGCTTCATTTACCGAGAATCAGATTGAGGAGGAGATGCGTAAGATGGGTTTTTAGATGATGGATTTCGAAAGGAAACATGCTTAATGACAGTTATTTACAGCGCGTTTCAGTTCATAATTTACATTATGTAAAGTAAAATAGTTAAGCAGTGACACGGTGAAATAGTATTAGCGGCCCACCTACCATTTCACTTCTTCACACTTTCACCATTTCACAAAAAAGAAACGGCAGCCTACCGGCCACCGTTCCCCTATTATCCTGTAATCCTATTTTCCTACAATCCTTTCAACGCTTCTTCCATTTTCTTTTTTCCCTCCATATTACCCACACGCACATAAGCCTCTTTCAGCGCATTGATAATGTCCTTGTCTGTCGAACGCTCGGCATACGCCGTTTCAAAATAACCAATGGATCTGGAGAAAATTTTATTGGCATCAGCTACACAAGCGTCATATTTGGCGGCCTCACGTGGCGGAATCTTATCGCATTCCTTGTACTTTTCAACGCCTTGATTGTAATACGTCGCTCCAAGGTTAAACAAGGCATCAAAGTACTTCGGATTTATCTCCAGCGCCTTCAAATAAGCTGCTTCTTGTTCTGAAACCTTTCCTAGTTTCTCATATGTAACGCCCAGAACAAACCAGATCATTTCATTGGTTGGATCTTGAGCCGTCAAATCCTTCAACAATCCCAGAGCCTGGTCATACTTTTGGTCTGTCAAATAGACATTTACCTCTGCACGCAACAAATCCGAATCTTTTGGATACTTCGCGCGTGCGTCTGACAATGTCTTAACAGCTTCTTCCTTCTTGCCCATCTTGTTGTAAAGTTCTACGATAGAACCATATACCTGTGGCACGTTGTACCCAATTTTCGCACTTTCCTCATAACCGGCCAAAGCTTCTTCCATTTTACCGCAACGCTCAGCGCAATAAGCCCCATTGTAGATAGCGGCAGAATCAACGATGCCGAAACGGTTGCTGATATCGCGCGCTACACCAAAATTACCTGATGCGCCGCAAAAGTCATTGCCTTCATATTGCTTACCGGCGTTTTCCAATACCAGCGATTGCAAGCTGCTCAGGCCGGCTGTGTTCTCCTGAATCCACTCCTTTTTGGTGTCAATTTCCATCGACTTGAAATAGGATTCCTTGCAGATAGTGACTGCATTCGGAAACTGTGCTATTAATTCCGGTTGACCTGAAATGCTAAGGTAAATATCACCACGATAGCGCCATGTTTTTTCTTTCGTTGCGGCTTTCGGATCATTTATAGCTTTCTCGATGTATTCGGCAGCTTTGGCAAAATCGCCTTGTTTGTTGGCATTGTAGGCCGAGGTTACGTCAGCTTGTGCATTTGTTCGCAGAGCCATTGCAAGCCCTAGGGAAATCATCAGGATTCTTTTCATGGTTGGTGGTTGTATGTTTAATAGAGAAACGCCCGAAGTGAGCGTTTCTCGTGTATTCTAAATTTTATGCCGTTTTTGAAATTAACCGCAGAGAAGCAGATATAACAGAGAACTCAACTATTACTCTTCACCGCTCTCCTCTTCGTTTTCGGTTGCGTCGTCATTGCTCTCCGTTTCGTCACTTAGCATGTCTTCGTTCACGATTTCTGCCGTAGGTGTGTCGTCGTCGTCGTCTTTTAACACGCTGCAAATCGCTGCAATCTCGTCTTTGCCTCGAAGATTGATAAGCTTAACACCTTGCGTTGCACGTCCTACTACACGCAGATCCTCAACGCGCAAGCGAATCGTAATACCGCTCTTATTGATGATCATAAAATCGTAATCGTTGTCGACGCCCAAAATCGCAATCAAGTCGCCCGTTTTCTCGGTGATGTTGATGGTCTTCACGCCCTTACCACCGCGGTTGGTGATGCGGTAGTCATCCAGTTTTGAACGCTTTCCGAAGCCTTTCTCACTCACCACAAGTATATCCGTGTTCTGGTTATCCACGCACACCATGCCAATCACCTCATTCTTATCACTGTCGAGCGATACAGCCTTCACCCCTTGCGCGGTGCGGCCTACGGCACGAACTGTTTTCTCGTTGAAGCGAATCGCCTTACCCTCACGTGTACCCATGATTACTTCACAGTTACCGTTGGTTAGCTGAGCTGAAAGCAACTCATCACCTTCAACAATCGTGATGGCATTGATACCATTCGAACGCGGACGAGAATACGCCTCGAGCGAGGTCTTCTTAATCAAGCCCTGCTTGGTGCAGAGAATTACATAGTTGCTGTTGACATAGTCCTCGTTCATCAAATCTTTCACCGGGATATACGCCAGCAGCTTATCGTCTTGTTCAATCTGAATCAGGTTCTGAATCGCACGACCCTTCGTCGTCTTCGCGCCTTCCGGCAATTCGAATACGCGCATCCAGAAACAACGTCCTTTCTGCGTGAAAATTAACAACCAGTCGTGGTTAGAAGCCGTGAAGATGTGCTCCACGAAGTCTTCTTGACGGGCTGAGGTGCCTTTTGCACCGACTCCTCCCCGACTTTGCGCGCGGTATTCCGCCAGGTTAGTTCGCTTGATGTAACCGGCGTGAGTGATGGTAATCGCCATCATCTCATCCGGGATCATATCCTCTATGTTTAGCTCAGCACTGCTGAACTCGATATTGGAACGACGCTCATCTCCAAACTTGGCAATAAGCTCGCGCAATTCATCTTTGATAATGCCCATGCGAATTTCTTCGCTTCCCAAAATCTCGTTGTAGCGGGCAATCATCTTCATCAACTCATCGTATTCTTCGCGGATCTTATCGCGCTCCAATCCGGTCAATCGCTGCAAACGCATATCGAGTATGGCGCGCGACTGTATTTCATCCAACTGGAAGTTGGTCATCAGACCTTCGCGGGCAATCTCAGGCGTTTGACTTCCACGAATGATGGCAATTACCTGATCCAAATGATCCAGGGCAATGAGCAAACCTTTCAAAATGTGGGCACGCTCTTGTGCCTTGCGCAAATCGTACTGTGTTCTGCGCACCACCACCTCATGACGGTGATCCACAAAATGTACGATCATTTGCTTCAGGTTCAAAATCTCCGGACGACCGTTCACCAGCGCTACGTTGTTAATCGAGAACGACGTCTGCAACGAAGAATGCTTGAACAGGTTGTTGAGTACTACGTTAGAAATTGCATCACGCTTGATTTCGTAGATAATACGAACACCCTCGCGTGACGACTGGTCCTGAATATCGGAAATACCCTCCAGTTTACCTTCTTTGATGAGGGCATCCTGACGGGATTGCATTTCTGCTTTATTTACTTGGTAAGGAATCTCGGTAACTACAATGCACTCGCGTCCGTCGATTTCTTCAATTTGATGCTTGGCGCGAATCACCACGCGGCCGCGGCCTGTTTCGTAGGCACTCCTCACCCCTTCTACACCGAAGATGGTTCCGCCTGTTGGAAAGTCGGGGGCTTTGATGAACTTCATCAGCTCCTCTATCGTGATTTCTCGGTTGTCGATATAAGCGATGATACCCTCGCAAACCTCCGTGAGGTTGTGAGGAGGCATATTGGTAGCCATACCCACAGCAATTCCACTTACGCCGTTAAGCAACAAGTTTGGAGCCTTGGCGGGCATTACCTTGGGCTCTTGCAGCGAATCGTCGAAGTTGGGCTGGAAATCAACCGTCTCCTTGTCGAGGTCTTCCAATAACTCCTCGGCAATCTTGCGCAGGCGAGCTTCTGTATAACGCATGGCCGCCGGTGGGTCACCGTCCATGCTTCCGTAGTTTCCTTGACCGTCAACCAGCGGATAACGAAGGGTCCAGTCTTGGGCCATACGCACCATTGTATCATACACAGCGCCGTCACCGTGCGGGTGATATTTACCCAATACTTCACCCACGATACGAGCAGACTTTTTGTAGGGACGATTCGACATTACGCCCAGTTCCAACATTCCGTACAATACCCTGCGATGCACGGGCTTCATACCGTCGCGCACATCAGGAAGTGCTCTGCTCACAATAACCGACATCGAATAATCGATGTAGGCTGTTTTCATTTCATCTTCAATGTTGATGGGAATAATCTTTTCGCCTTCTGCCATGATTTATGAATTTGACTTGGTTGTTTCTGAATTCTTAGTAGGTAAATTCCCGAATCGGAAAAGTCGCCTCAATCCGAATAAGGGCCTGCGAAAATACGAAACGAATGCACCCCGAAAATCGATGAGTTTTGAACAAAAAACTTCGCCTTTGCAGCGCGATAAAGTAGCCGTGCAGACTATTTTCGCCACATGCAAGATCGCCATACCAATCTAAAGCGATATTTTGATGAACAAGCTGTAACAACACGCAAGTTTGTCATACCCTACATCGAGCCTTTGAAGCCCATTTCGAAAGGCCTGCGAGTGCTTGAAATCGGATGCGGAACGGGAGGTAACATGGTGCCTTTTTTAGAAGCCGGCTGCCATGTGACCGGTGTCGATATATCCGAAACCAGCATTGAAAGGGCTCGTCAGTTCTTAGGCCCTCGCGAAGGTCTGACGCTTATCGCCGATGACATCTACAATCGATCGGAAGCTGATGGCGTTTTTGATGTCATCATCATGCGTGATGTCATTGAGCACATACACAACCAGGAGAAGTTCATGGGATTTGTCAAACGATTCATGGCTCCCGGAGCGGTCTTCTTTTTTGGATTCCCACCCTGGTACAACCCGTTCGGAGGTCATCAGCAAATTGCCAAAAACAAACTATTGTCCAAGTTGCCATACTATCATATCCTGCCCGCTTGGCTTTACAAAGGCATTCTCAAACTGGGAGGTGAAAGTGATAGAACGATAGAGGCCTTGCTCGAAATCAAAGAAACCGGTATTAGCATAGAACGCTTCGAGCGCATTTGCCGAAATGAAAATTTCTCCATAGCCCGTAAGACTCTCTATTTCATCAATCCGAATTATGAAACGAAGTTCGGCTTGAAGCCTCGCGTTCAGTGGGGACTTCTTACAGCTATTCCATTCGTTCGCAATTTCTGCGTTACCGCCGGATATTATGTTCTTCGGATTGGAAAGTAGTATAGAAGGATTACAGGATTGAAGGATTGTAGGATAGAGTTGGGACATGTATCATTGATTAATGGGGAAATTATGATGTTTTTTGAACGGATAGGAATGGTGTTGCTGATGTGTCTGCTATCCGCAGGTTTGCATGCGCAATGCGTTGTTATCAATGAGGTTTTGGTAAATGCTTCAGGTAACTGTGATGGCAACTGTGTACCGAATACAGCTGAATGGATTGAGCTTCACAATACGTGCAACACGGCCGTTAACATCGGTTGCTACGTTTTGACCGATGGCGATTTTGGCGTCACGTTTCCGAGCAACACAATCATCGAAGCGAACGGATATATCGTTATTGGATCAGACAATTCGGGAGTGCCCGTCGATATTGACTTAGCAACATGCAATTGCACCAGCGGTGCTGACAGTGAAATTGGCATTCTAACCAACGGGAATGAACAGCTCGCTTTAGTTAACGCCGCCGGACAATTTCAAGATGGAATCTACTGGGGAAGTGGACAGTTTACTCAGACTCCTTCTTTTGAAACAGACCCGATTTTTGGGTGCTTTTCCCAAACTATCCAACTGGCTGCGGCTAGCTCAACGTTTGAGCAAGTGCCGACAGCCGATGACGGACAAACCGTGTATAGAAGTTGTGCCGACCCGGCTAGTTGGCTTGCCGATGGATTAAACTATACACCGGGAGAGTCGAATGGAGAGAGCACTGGAACCTCGCTGAACATCATCGCTTCGCCTGAGAATCCCTGCGAGGGTGATAACGTAACGCTGACCGCATCAGGAACTGCCGGTAATTACAATTGGAGTAATGGACAAACGGGCAGTAGTATCGTGATATCGCAAGCGGGCTCCTACACGGTTAGTATCGAAAACGCCGCAGGCTGTGGTTCTTCTGCATCGATCTCCTTGTCTTTTCAAATTGCACCTTTGGTTGATGCCGGCTCCGGTGGTGTAGCTGACTGCGAAGATGGCTTTCAAATGGAGGGAACCACCAACGGAACGACCTATTTCTGGGAGCCGTCCATAGGTCTAAACGACCCAACCGAACTCTCCCCTATCGCAATGCCAACATCGACTACGGTATATACCCTTCATGCTCAAAACGGCACATGCGAATCAACCTCGTCTGTTACCATTGTGCCGGAATGCGGCAACTTGTACGTGCCCAATGTTTTTACACCGAACAACGACGGATTGAACGATGTTTTTCGGCCGGAAGGCAAGGGTGTTGCCGATTATAGTCTGCAAGTATTCAACCGCTGGGGTAACTTGGTTTTCGAAACCACTCAATATAATAATGGATGGAATGGAAAAATCGAGAACGAACCTGCCCCGGCCGGAACGTATTTCTTTCTTCTTAAAGCATACGATGCTTTGGGAAATTCTCTTGTTGGCGCCGATGTCATGGAGGGTGAAGTAACACTCATACGATGATTACGGATTACTAATTACGGATTACGGATTAATCCGTCATCTGTAATCATTAATTTCGCAACTCACCATTCAATTACAATGGCACAGAACCTCGAATTCAACAAGAACGAAGATAAAATGATGCAGCTTGTGGGTGCATTACAACGCAAGCTTGACAAAGTCTACGAAGGCGGCGGAAAGTCGCGCATCGCTAAAGAGCATGAGAAGGGAAAGATGACCGCTCGCGAGCGCATCGACTATCTGCTCGATGACGATGCACCGCGCATTGAGATTGGCGCATTCGCAGCCGATGAGATGTACAAAGAACATGGTGGTTGTCCTGCTGCCGGTGTGGTGGTAGTTATTGGATATGTCCGCAAGAAGCAATGCATAGTGGTTGCCAACGATGCCACTGTAAAAGCCGGAGCATGGTTCCCCATGACAGGCAAAAAGAACTTGCGTGCACAAGAAATTGCCATGGAGAATCGCCTTCCCATCATCTATTTGGTAGATAGTGCGGGGGTGTATCTTCCCATGCAGGATGAAATATTCCCCGATAAAGAGCACTTCGGACGCATATTCCGCAACAACGCCATTATGAGCAGTCGCGGTATTCCGCAGATTGCCGCTATTATGGGCAGCTGCGTTGCCGGTGGTGCCTACTTGCCCATCATGAGTGATGAAGCTATGATTGTGGATAAGACCGGCACCATCTTCTTGGCAGGTTCCTACCTGGTGAAAGCGGCTATCGGTGAGGACATCGATAATGAGACTTTAGGAGGTGCAACTACGCATTGTGAGATTTCGGGTGTTACGGACTATAAAGCGAAGGATGATAAAGATGCCTTACACCGCATTCAAAATATTATGGACAAGATGGGTCGTGTGTCGCAGCCGGCAGGCTTTGACCGCGTGGCCTCTGCCCCACCTCGTTTTTCGGCTAAAGAACTCTATGGCATCATGCCTGATGATCGCGTGAAGCCTTATAACGTGATGGATATTATTGCACGCATAGTCGACAATAGCGAATTTGAAGAATACAAACCTGATTACGGTAAGAGCATCGTTTGCGGTACAGCCCGCATTGATGGCTGGGCGGTAGGTATTGTGGCGAATCAACGATTGATGGTTAAGAGCAAAAAAGATGGAATGCAAATCGGCGGTGTGATTTACACGGACAGTGCTGATAAGTCTGCCCGTTTCATCATGAACTGCAATCAGCGCAATATTCCACTGGTGTTTTTACAAGACGTGACTGGCTTCATGGTAGGATCTCGCAGTGAGCAAGCAGGCATTATCAAAGACGGAGCAAAGCTGGTGAATGCGCAAGCAAATAGTGTAGTGCCGAAGTTTACCATTATCACCGGTAATAGTTATGGAGCCGGTAATTATGCGATGTGCGGAAAGGCATATGACCCACGTTTGATTGTGGGCTGGCCAACGGCTCAGGTAGCGGTAATGGGCGGTGCTCAAGCAGCCAAGGTGCTGCTCCAAATTGAAGTAGCCTCGCTTAAGGCGAAAGGAGAAGAAATAACCAAAGAACGCGAAGACGAGCTCTATAACAAGATTAAAGATCGATACGATTCCCAAATATCACCCTACTACGCAGCAGCCCGCCTATGGCTCGATGCCATCATCGATCCGGCAGATACACGCAAATGGATTAGCATGGGCATTGAAGCAGCGAGCAATGCACCGGCAGAGAGGGCGTATAACGTGGGGGTGATTCAGACATGAGCCCACAGATTAGAATCCTTCTATTATCCAGTTAGTAAAGAACAGAGAATAAAGAATGGAGAATGGAGAACCGCTGTGCATCATTCTCCATTCTTCGTTGAACTTGAGTCATCTCAACTTTACCAGGTGCTCCCCCATCGCCATTTTTCCTGATTCAAATTCCGTGTTACGCACCTCTGGCGATTACCTTTGTGGCATGACTGTAGACAAAAACATTGAGCAGGCCCAGTTGCAGGGCGAAATTGGAAAGTATATCGGGTTGGGGCAAAACAGCCTCGTGTTTCAGTTCGAAGAGGCACCCGGTGGCATTTTATTGCGTCTCATCACAATCAATTCCATGCACAATCAAAGCTTCCTGTTTCACACATGTAATGGAGAAACTCGAACGGAAGCGCTTAAGCAAATGCTCGACTACGTGAAGAGCTACAAGGAAGCAGAGAGCAGTTTCACTATTCAATGGAATCTGAAGGGTGAAAACATTCTTCATACCTCGTATTTCAGAGCCAAGAATATATTGGGAGCGCTCGATAAGCTTTATTATGACCGAGACCCTAACAGCATTACGGTTTTCAGTGTTATGATGAATCCTATTTCCTGATTGTCGACCTATCGCACCATCACCTCTCCTACCACTTCCCAATATCGCGTATTGGGCAGTCGCCATATCGGCTATGCCTTCCCCGTTCGCGATGAAGAAGAGGTGAAGTCACACATCGATGCTTTATGGAAAGAACACCACAATGCTACTCATGTTTGTTACGCCTGGCGCTTAGGTTGGGATTACAGCAAGTATCGAATCAATGACGATGGCGAGCCCTCCGGAACTGCAGGAAAGCCCATTTATGGACAGATTCAGTCGGCGGAACTCACCAATATCCTTATTGCTGTAGTTCGTTATTATGGCGGAACCAAGCTCGGAACCGGTGGACTCATAGATGCCTATAAGACAACTGCGAAGTTGTGCATTGAAGATGCCTCCATTGAGGTTCGACCTGTGAAAGATCGATTCCGACTTACATTCGGATACAGCGATATGCCCGCAGTGATGAAAGTGCTCAAAGACCTTGAAATGGAAAAGAATGCAATGATTACGGAGGTTGAATGCATGATTGACTTTAATCTGAGTATGACTCGCACGGAAGATTTGGAAAAGGCGCTTGCTGATTGGTCAACCGCGGAACTCGTACATTTAGGCCGCACATAATGAAAGCAATGAAGCCTATTCTCATTTTTTGTTTCCTACTTGGTTTTGCATCCTGTCAGGAATCATCTAGAACAGCCGGTACCTCCGGATCATTGAATGCCATACAAGATGTAATGGATGCACAACAGGAAAGTTGGAATCGGGGTGACTTGGAAGGCTTCATGCAAGGTTATTGGAAAAGTGATTCTCTTCGCTTTATCGGAAAGAGAGGCATTACCTTCGGTTGGCAGCAGACGCTTGATAATTATAAGAAAGGTTACCCCGACACGAATGCTATGGGGCGACTTCAATTCACCAATATAAGCCTCGAGATAACCGGCGATTCGTGTGCCTATGTGATTGGAAAATGGGAACTGTTTCGAACGAACGATACACTTGGTGGTCATTATAGTTTGCTTTGGAAAAACCTCAATGGAATGTGGCTTATCGTGGCCGATCATTCCAGCTAATACCTGCTTATCATGGCTTCTACTCCCCTCACCTTTATTATACTCGCGGCTACCATTTTGGTTTCCTGGCGAGCATTCGAACAGTCTGCACTATTCGAAAAACTCCTGCATAGCCCGTATCGGGTGAAACATCAAAAACAATACTACCGCTTGCTGACGCATATGTTAGTCCATGCCGATGGTATACACCTGGCACTGAATATGTTCGTGTTCTACTCGTTTGGTCGAGTGATGGAAAGCATATTTACCATGAACTGGGGAAGTGTAAAAGGTGGAGCGATGTTCATTGCACTCTATGCCTTAGGAGGCGTCGCTGCTACCCTTCCATCGATGCGAAAACACGGTGATAACTATGGCTATAATTCTGTGGGTGCAAGCGGCGCAGTTAGTGCTTTGCTGATGGCTTATATGATCTTATTCCCGCTCAACGAAATTGCTTTTTTCTTTATTCCCATGCCGGCATTTATAGGAGTATTCGTTTTCTTTTTACTGGAGCATTTCATGAAGCGAAATGTACGTTCCAACATCGCCCACGACGCTCATATCTGGGGTGCCTTGTTTGGTATTGTTTTCATTGCCCTTATGGTGCCGCAGTCAATTCCTCGATTTATCTCTCAAGTACTGAGTGTGTTTTGAACCGGTGTTAATAGACCCAATTTGGTAAGCATTCGTTTGCTACGTATTTTCGCAACAAGCATTCAAGAGCATTTTGACAATGTTCCGTAGCCATTTTTATAACCATGATAACCGCCATGAACTGTAAAATTTTTGCAGCTTTTTTTCTATTCTCTTTCATAACAGGCATTTCGAGTGTGTGGGCAGATTCAGGCCCTCGTTGTTTCTCTAAAGACGAGCTCGTGAATGTGGCTCGCAATAATTATGACGCCAATGCCCAATATTTTAAACGTCTGAAATGGCGCGAAGCGGATATTGCCGACTTTCCATTCAGTGAGTTCTTCGATTATGAAATCGATTGGGAATATACCAGTGTGGCCTGGGAAAAAATGGATGAGGGCGTTAACCTGTATGGAAACGAAATTATCGCCAGGTCTGTGCTTCAGCGAATTGTCATGCTGTATGCGCCCGGCAAACCCTCTATTATAGTTTTTTACCCGGAGGTCGATGAGGCCGATTTGCATTACACAACATCGGGGTATATTGGAGAAGATTGTTATCGGGAATTGCGCACAGGCTGCGTCAAATCAACATCTCCATTTTCTCATTACGAGCTTCGCAAGTGTTCTTTGCAGTCGACTCTATTCGAATTTCGAGATTATGAAAGCGGGTTTAAGGAAATCATCATCTACAACGATGTTGCGCTTGAAAAAGAACTCACTCGCATAAAGGATGCAAAAGAGGCAATTGAACGGGCTGAACGGGAAAGAGTAGCGAAAATTCAGGCTCTCATCACGGCCGCTGATGACTTATTCAGAGCCAAGAATTTTATATTGGCAGAAGAAAAATATAGCGCGGCTGACATGTTAGAGGCATCACAATCCTTAAAGAGTAAAATCGAGTCTTGCAAACTGGGAGTTACTTCAGCAATAAAAGCCAAAGGAGATTCATTATTTGAGAAAGGAGAATACACATCTGCCCGAGCAATTTATACAGACGCCAAGTCGAAATACACCAATTTCAATTTGAACAATGAACTGGTGAAGGCCATTAAGGATTGCGATATTGCCATTTTAAAGGGGGAAGCACAAACGTATTACAAGGAGAAAAATTTGGATATGGCCCTCAAAAAATACCGAGAGATTATCGCTTTGGATAAAACTGACAAGCAAGCACTTGAGAGAATTGAACTCATCTCCAATATCCTTGATTTCTTGAATAGCAGGGGAGCTAACACCTATAGTTATGCCGATACAAATACGGATGATTTTGAAACGTTTAGCAGGCAACTGCTGCAAACGTTAAACACCTCTGTGGATGCCGAGAAAAACGGTCAATTTACAGGCCGATATACGATTGCTTTCGATACCACAGGCAGAAACAATTCAAGTCTCGACAATGTCAATACTACTATCAGTCAGGCGCCATTTCGTTCCGTTTTAAGTAATGCTGTTTTAAATCCGACCGTATTTTATGGCTACAACGCATCATCGAAAGAAATCATCGATATCAATTCTAAGTGGACGACTTCCATATCTGACTTTGAGATTAAAAAGTACAAGCTTATTTATGATAGTGGCACCTCAGAAGTGGCTGACCTTATTATTTCACAAACAAAGTCGTATTCAATTTACCAAGGGTCCTTCAAAGCTTCAACCAAGACTAAAACACTGAACGGAAAAACATACACCGATGTACAATTACTGAGTTATAAACCAGTAGGACCATCGGTTGCTTTGTACTCGGTATTTGCACCGGGGCTTGGTTTGTATAAAGTAACTTCCGGAAACAAAGGGAAATTACGTTTTGAATCTTTTATTACAGCGGCCGGAATTGCCTTGGGAGCTCATTTCTATTCTGAAAGTGTCTATAAAAAGTATCTCGAGTCAACCTCGCCTGCTGATATGGACAGCTATTATTCCGTTGCGAATATTAGTCACAAGTTGTCATTGCTTTCAGCAGGCGTGGCCGCCTCTATCTATGTATATGAACTCGTAGATGTTGTTCGTTTAGGCTTCAAAAACATCAAGATGGGAAGAAATCTTCGAAATGATTTACAACGCGGTCCTAAGACTCTTAAATACCAGCCATTTGACAAGTTTTAATCTGAAGTTCGCGGAAAGAAAAGGATTCAAACGCATTCACGGTATGCGCTAATAAACCTATCGCTCACTCGAGCTTGACAGATTTCTCGGTTATCTTCGCGGCCTAAAAAAAATTCTCAATGAAAGAAGTTTTTATCGTTGCCGCCGTGCGCACTCCCCTGGGGAGTTTCGGTGGTTCGCTAGCCTCGGTTTCTGCCACTAAATTGGGTGCGGCAGCCATAAAGGGCGCGTTGGATCGCATTCAGCTTAATCCGACAGAAGTAAATGAAGTAATTATGGGCTGTGTATTACAGGCTAATTTGGGCCAGGCGCCTGCTCGCCAGGCAGCAAAGTTTGCCGGTTTACCCGATGGCGTGGCATGCACGACCGTTAATAAAGTATGTGCATCAGGCATGAAGGCCATTATGCAAGGAGCGCAAAGCATTCTGCTCGGCGATGCCGACGTTGTAGTGGCCGGTGGTATGGAAAGTATGAGTCAGGTTCCCTTCTACTCTGAAAACCTGCGCTGGGGAAATAAATATGGTAACGTGAGTATGATTGATGGTTTAGCCAAAGACGGTCTCACGGATGTTTACCACAATTATGCTATGGGCGTTGCTGCCGATATGTGTGCGAAGGAATGCAACATCAGCCGCGAAGATCAAGATGCGTTTGCCATTGAAAGCTATCAGAGATCGGCTGCTGCTTGGGCAGCCGGTAAATTCACCTCTGAAGTAGTTCCGGTTCAAATCACCGGTCGCAAGGGAGATGTTGTGACCTTCAGCGAAGACGAAGAATATAAGAATGTCAATTTCGATAAGGTTCCCGGATTGCGTGCCGCCTTCACCAAAGAAGGTACCGTAACGGCTGCCAACGCCAGCACCATGAATGACGGTGCAGCTGCTTTAATACTCATGAGTAAAGAGAAAATGGAATCGCTCGGTTTGAAGCCTCTCGCTAAAATTCGAAGCTATGCCGATGCTGAGCAGGCACCAGAGTGGTTCACCACTACCCCGTCACTCGCTCTTCCGAAAGCAGTAGCAAAAGCTGGCCTCAGTATGACTGATCTGGAATTCGTGGAATTAAACGAAGCGTTTTCGGTAGTAGGTATCGCTAATACACAAAAAATGGGACTCGATGCATCGAAAGTAAACGTGAATGGTGGCGCTGTATCACTGGGTCACCCGTTGGGCTGCTCCGGTGCGCGTATCATCGTTACTCTGGTGCATGTATTGGCTCAGAACAATGCGAAAATCGGCGGTGCCGGTATTTGCAACGGCGGTGGCGGTGCAAGTGCCATGGTTATCGAACGCATGTAAATCCGTGTAGTTGATGTAACAATTCCTGCACTTGATTGTTTTTTCAAGTTAGAATACCCCATGAGAAACTGGACTCCAATTAAATCTTATACTGATATCCGCTTCGAATATTTCGAAGGAATTGCGAAAATCACTATTAACCGTCCGCAGGTGTACAACGCCTTCCGTCCGGAAACCAACATGGAAATGATTGATGCGATGGATATCGCTCGCGAGCGCAACGACATCGCTGTGATTGTTCTGACCGGTGAAGGCGACAAAGCATTCTGCAGTGGTGGAGATCAAAATGTGAAAGGCGTCGGAGGCTACATCGGCGAAGATGGTGTGCCGCGTCTGAATGTACTCGACCTGCACAAGCGCATCCGCGAAATGCCTAAGCCGGTAATTGCCATGGTCAACGGATACGCTATAGGCGGAGGGCACGTATTGCACGTGGTGTGTGATATCACGATTGCTTCCGACAATGCCCGTTTCGGACAAACCGGTCCTAAAGTGGGCAGCTTCGATGCCGGTTTCGGGTCGAACTACCTGGCAAGACACGTGGGACAAAAGAAGGCCCGTGAAATATGGTTCCTTTGCGAACAATACACAGCTGCTGAAGCCGAAGATATGGGCATGGTGAATAAGGTGGTGCCGCTCGCTCAACTCGAAGATGAAACCGTGCGCTGGTGCAAGACGATGATGAAGCGCAGCCCGCTCGCGCTGCGCATGATCAAGCGCGGACTCAACGCCGAACTAGATGGTCAGCGCGGACTCATGGAATTCGCCGGTGACGCTACCCTACTCTACTATTTGACAGAAGAAGCACAGGAAGGTAAGCGCGCATTCCTCGAGAAACGCGACCCTGACTTCCAAAAGTTTCCGAAGTTTCCATAACCCGCATGAAGAACTGGATTCAGGCCATGCGCCTGCGCACGCTGCCATTGGCAGCTTCGTGCATTCTGGCTGGAGCTGCTGCTGCAAAAACGCACGGGGAAATCAACGGATTTGTTCTGACGCTAATTCTGGCTACAACCTTTTTGTTACAAATACTATCCAACCTGGCCAACGACTATGGTGATTACAGTCACGGCGTAGACAACGAACATCGTGTGGGTCCAACGCGTGCTTTGCAAAGCGGTGCGATTAGTCAGGCACAAATGAAAAGAGCACTGATAATTACCACGCTGCTCACCCTTTTCACAGGAATGACATTGTTGTGGATTGTCTTTTCACCTAGAGCTCAATTTGTACAGGCGCTTCTCATGTTGCTGTTGGGCGTTGGGGCCATTGCTGCGGCCATCAGGTATACGGTGGGCAGAAAGCCATACGGCTATCGTGGCTTAGGTGACCTATTCGTCTTTCTGTTTTTTGGCCCTGTGGGTGTATTAGGAACCTACTTTTTACTCACAGGTGAACTAGATGCTGAGCATTTACTCTTGGCTATGACTACCGGTTTTTTCAGTACGGCTGTTCTCAATTTAAACAACCTGCGTGATCATGTGAACGACGCTGCTACCGGAAAGCAAACATTGGTCGTGAAAATGGGTTTTCGCAAGGGGAAGCTTTACCAAATCATGCTCATCATAACGGGCTCTCTTACTCTTGCAGGCTGGATAATCTTGAATGGTCAAACGGCTATTGCATGGTTGCCCGCTCTAGCAGCAATTGCGCAATGCGCTCTGCTCTCGACTGTGTGGAAAACCGATGAGCCCGCTCTGCTCGATCCTTTACTGAAGAAAGTTGCACTGCTCACCATGCTGTGCGCATTGGCACTCTTCATGACGGTCTGATTTAACCTATAAAACAAAACCGCATCCTTTTGGAAGGATGCGGTCTCTCTGATTCTGTTCGGTGTATTTCAACCGTTTTATTACTTGTCTTGTAAGATATTAAAGTAAAGTCCGGCATTGAATCCGGCCGACAAAATAGCAGTCGACGAGATCGCAACTGAGCTGCCATAACCGGGGCTCCAAGCCACAGCAGCATCTGTGAAATACATCGGCGCCAACAATTGAGCTTGCAATCGAAGTCCAAGTCGGTCGATAATAGAAATCTTCACACCGGCTACGGCAGAAACCGTGAAGCGCCAGTCCTCTACCGCAAATTCCGGTTGATAGACTGTTACACCAAGCATTAATCCGCCATACGGACGAATGCGATCTTTATCGGCCTCCTTCATAGGGCCCACCAGCACGTTGTGAATTTTTAAATCACCGGCTGCCCAAAGTGTGTTTGTATAATAATCATAGTAATTCAAACCTGCTTCCTTGTAGTTGTACTGAACCTCTAACCATGATTTACCGGCTGCACTTGGTCCGCGGCCGAAAGTAACGGTTCCACCATAGTTCTTACCATAGCTTGTGCGAAGACGACCGTAGTAAACGTCGAGCGAAGAGGGGGTCTGGTGCCCGAAATAACCGGCTAATTGAAGATTCTGAGCCGCGGCCGAAAGGCTTAGCAAAACTGAAATACTTAAGAGTAGAAATGCTTTTTTCATAGTGTCGAATAATTGTTGTAGTGATATTTTAATTGGTTGGTTACTTTTTGATATTGAGCTCATTCCTGCGAATGGTTAGCGTCCACCTCCTAAAGCTCGGTATAAATCCACGTGAGCATTCAAGAACTGCTGTTGTAAACCGGATACGATTAATTCAATTTCGAATAAAGATCGCTGCACATCGATCACTTCCAAATAGGAAGTATAGCCATCGTTGTATCTGGCCTGACTCAAGGTAAGAGCTGTTCGTGCCGTGGTCTCCTGACGTTTTCGCGAGGCTAGTTCCTTATCGATTGTTTCGATTGTAATGAGTGCGTTTTCTACTTCCTGAAGCGCGCGCAGGTAGACCTGCTGATAGTGATATGCAGCCACTTCCGCTGACTTCTGCTGTGCCGTTATCCTCCGTTTGTTCCTGCCGAATTCGAAAATAGGGCCCAACAAATTTTGAGTGAGCGATGATATCAATGCGTCGGAGCTTACCAAGTCAGAAAGCTCAGCGCTCGCTAATCCTCCACCTGCAGTAAGTGAAAGCGATGGATAACGCAAAGCAACCGCCACCCCAATCTTCTCAACTTCACGCTTGTAGTTGAATTCGGCTTGCTGCACATCCGGGCGCTGACTAAGCATACTCGACGGTATACCCGCAGGAATAACGGGCATTGCAGGCTGTTCTGCATTAGTTAATCCACGGCCAACTAAGCCAGGTGGATTCGCTAATAAATACGACAAAGCATTTTCAGTTATCGCTACAGCGCGCGTATACGAATTGATGGAACTCACCGCACTTTCAACGAGCTGTCTGCTTTGCAACAAATCCCATTCACTGATATATCCCTTGTTAAAACGCTCTTCGAGTACCAAAAGATCCTTTTGGCGGGTTTCATACGTCGCTTTCGAAATGGCAAGTCGATTATCAAAGTCACGCAATTTGTAATAAGCGTCGGCCACATTCGCGATGAGAGCAACTTGCACCGCTGAACGACCGGCTTCACTGGCTAAGAGGTCATTCAAAGCAGCATTGCGAGAATGCCTGATTTTCCCCCAAATATCGATTTCCCACGACATGCCAGCACCGAGTGTGTAGAGTGAAGATGAGCCAAGGGTATTGTGCGATTGATTACCCGAAACCTGATAGCCGAAGGATGGAAATAATTGAGAAATGGCAATGCCGTAGTTCGCAGCTGCAATCTCAATGCGAGAAGCTGCCATTTTCAAGTCGTAATTTCTTTTTAGCGCACTATCTATAAGACCTTGAAGAACAGGGTCCGAATAGAAACTGGTCCACTTCAAAGCTCCGACAGAATCATTCGCATTGATGGCCTCCGTGGCGGTATTGAAAGAAGATATATTCGGCATGTTGGGTCGCGCATAGCGAGGCCCCACCATGCATGCCTGACACAACAACACGAGCAGAAGCGCGAATAGACTTAAGGATTGAATTATGGTTCTCATGCGTGATCAGATTCAGTAGGATTAGACGCAGGTTCAATCTCCTTTTTCTTTATCGGACTGATTTTATCAATCAAAACGAAGAAGGCCGGTATGAGCAACAACCCTACAATGGTCGCTACAATCATTCCGCTGAAAACGGCCATACCCATTACTTTCCTTGACTCAGAACCTGCACCTACTGCGGTAATGAGCGGAACTACGCCCAAAATGAAGGCAAGTGAAGTCATGAGGATTGGCCTCAATCGCAATTTTGCTCCCTCAATCGCAGCTTGAAAGGCGTCCATTCCTTCATCTCGTTTCATCTTCGCAAACTCAACAATTAGGATGGCGTTTTTGGCATTCAATCCAATCAGCATCACCAACCCAATTTGCGCAAAGACATTGTTGACATATGACTCGGAGAAATGCCGCGCTATCCAAAGTCCTAAGAAGGCCCCCATAACGGCCCAAGGGGTTCCCAACAAAACACTGAATGGCAAGGTCCAGCTTTCGTATTGCGCAGCCAGAATCAAGAACACGAAAAGCAGTGCCATACCGAATACGGCAGCGCCTTGACCGGCAGAAGCCTTTTCCTGATACGATATGTTCGACCATTGATAGCCCATGTCGGGCGGAAGAACAGCCTCTGCAGTTTCCTCCAACGCGGTGAGGGCTTCACCCGAGCTGTAACCCAAAGCGGGCACACCCGAAATTTCGGCAGCACGGTACATGTTGAAGTGATTGGTGAACTGAGGTCCGGACGTGTCGCGGACGCTTACCAATGTACCCAGTGGCACCATTTCGCCGGTATTATCTCGAACATAATATTGGTTTAAGTCCTCGGGCTTCATGCGATACTGAGCATCGGCCATAACGTAGGTCTTGTACTGACGACCGAACTGATTGAAGTTGTTGATGAAAGCACCGCCCATCATGGCTGACACGGTGGTGTTCACGTCGTTGAGACTAACCTTCAACTTTTGGGCTTTTTCCTTATCCACCGTAATGATTTTTTGCGGAACGTTGGCCCTGTAGAGCGAATACACCTTCCCTATCTCCGGTCGTTTGGAAGCTTCTGCCACAAACTTCTGAGTTTGTTCGGCCAAATAGCCTGGCGAGTTTCCACCGCGATCCTGGATTTCCATCGTGAAACCACCCGAACTACCTAAGCCGGGAATTGGTGGCGGACCTACAGCAACGACGGTGGCATCGGTGATATCGCGCATGAAAATTCTTCCTGTATAGGCTATCAAACGCCGAGCAGTTCGCTCACGCTCTGCCCATGGTTTGAGTGCTACGAAAACGGTGGCCGTATTCGAAGAAACGGAGGTTGTAAGCATGTTATAGCCATTTACCACCGTATACGAATCGACCTCCGGTATGCTGTCCAGAATTTGCTCAACGCGCAAGGACACCTCGTTGGTTCGCTGCAATGACGCTGCATCGGGAAGTTGAATAGCGCAGATGAAGTAGCCCTCATCTTCTTCAGGCACAAACCCTTTTGGAACTGCTGAACCTAAGCTACCCGCCAGCACAACAATGCCGATTAATAGGATTACCGTAACCATTAGTTTACGGGCAAACAACGCTGTAACTCGTCCATAGCGCTCCGTGAGACGATCAAAGAAGCGATTGAATGCGCCAAAAAAACGAGCCATGAGTCCTTTGCCAGGCTTGGTTGGACGCAGAATCAAGGACGCCAAAGCAGGACTCAGCGTAAGCGCATTAAAAGCCGAGAATAGAACAGAAATCGCGATGGTTATGGCAAACTGCTGATAAAGTCTTCCGGTAATACCGCCGGTGAGAGCTACGGGAATAAACACCGCGGCAAGGATGACGGCGATTGCAACAACGGGGCCTCCTACTTCTTTCATCGCTTTCTTGGTAGCCTCTTTGGGTGACAAGCCATGCTGCAAATGGTGCATTACAGCTTCCACAACTACAATGGCGTCATCGACTACCAATCCAATGGCCAGTACCATTCCCAACAGCGAAAGTACGTTTACGGAAAAGCCCAGCAGCGGAAAAACCATGAATGTACCGATCAACGAAACAGGCACAGTCAACAGTGGAATGAGCGTTGCGCGCCAATCTTGCAGGAAAAGAAAAACCACTAATATTACAAGGAGAACCGCTTCAAGTAGCGTGTGTAAAATCTCTTCAATACCTGCCTCAACCGCCAAGGTCGTGTCCAGAGGAAATGCGACGTCCAAATCCGTTGGAAAGGATTGTTGCATGGTCGCAATTTTGGTGCGAATAGATTCGGCAACCTCCAAGCCATTGGACCCCGGAATTTGATAGATGGCTACCGTAGCCGAGGCCTTTCCGTTTAAACGGCTGCTGGAGGTGTAGTTTTCATTCCCCAACTCAACGCGAGCAACATCTTTGAGTCTAACCAATGCTCCATTCTCATTCGACTTTACGATGATGTTTTCAAACTGCTCTTCGTTGATGAGTCGCGTTTGCAATTGAGCCGAATACGTATTTTCATTGCCGGGAAGAGCAGGCTCGTTGCCGAATGTTCCCCCCGGTCGAATCGCGTTCTGGTCCTTAACCGCATTCATCACCTCTTGCACCGTCAATCCAAATGACGCCAGTTTGTCGGGCTTCACCCAAATGCGCATTCCATACTGGGTTCCCCCCAATATGGTCACGTCACCTACTCCCGGTGTGCGTTTTAACTCGTCAATAGCATTGATGTATGCATAGTTGGTCAAAAAGTCTTTGTCATACGTGCCATTAGGAGAATAAAAAGACACCAGCAAAAGCGGGAATGTGAGCGATTTCTTAACCGTTACACCCAGGTTCAAGACTTCGGGAGGCAGAAACGGATTGGCTTGTGTCGCTTTGTTTTGAGTCAACATGTTGGCCTTGTCCATGTCGGTACCCACCTCAAAGGAAACCTGGATATTCGCCGTTCCATCAGCAGAGTTTACGGAACGCATGTAAAGCATATCCTCCACACCGTTCACTTGTTGTTCGATTGGAGTTGTTACCGCCTGCTCCACATTCACCGCATTGGCACCACTGTATAGAGCCGTGATTTGCACCATAGGCGGTGTAATGGGTGGATACTGAGAAACAGGGATACCCTTGAGAACAAGCAACCCGAGGACTACCATCAAAATGGAAATCACAATCGCTGCAATGGGCCTGCGTATAAAAAATTCACTCATGGTTTCTTAGTTCTTTAGCGAGTCAAGGTAGAATCATACGACCATTGCATAGGCACGGGAATGATGGGCTTTCCGGGTTGAATCATAGCGTTGCCGACCATTGCCACTTTTTCGCCTGCCTTCAGCCCCTCTTTGATGACCCAATTGCTTCCAACGCGTTGCCCCGGGATGACCGTACGAGCGGTGAGCACATTGTTTTCATCCAAGATCATTACCTGATAGAGTGTTTGTAATTGACGAACTGCCTGCTGCGGAACGATAACAACATCGTTCAGTTGCTCCGATACTGTTTTGACTCTAACGAATTGACCGGGTCGAAGCAAACCGCCCGAATTTTCAACTAAGGCCTGCACAAGTAAACTGCCCGTTCCACCATCGAGCGCGCGATCGGCAAAATCAAACTTAGCCTTTTGAGGAAGCACAGTTCCGTCGCTGAGTGCAACCTCTAACTCAATAGGAGTGTTCTTATCTCGCGTTGCCGCTTGTTCACGGTACTTCAAATAATCGGTTTCGGAAATCGAGAAGCGAATGCGGATGTCGCCTGTAGCGGATATAACATTCAATGGCTGTGACCCCTTCGAAACAAAATCGCCAACCTGCACTCTGGACAACCCAATAACTCCTGAAATGGGTGCTAAGATGCGCGTGTATGAGGCCTGCACATCAGCATTGGAGAGACCGGCCTGAGCTGCAGCGACAGCAGCCTGTTGCGCTTCATACGTAGCCTTGGCAGCATCCAAATCTCGCATGCTCAAGGCCTTCATTTGCGCCAAGGGTAAAACGCGATCATAGTCGGCCTTGGTTTTCACCAGCATCACTTCCTGTGCAGTCAATTGCGCAAGCGCAGATTGACGGGCATTGATGACGATTGGATCATCGACCGTGTATAACAGCTGACCTGCAGTTACCGCTTGTCCTTCTTGAAAGTGAATACCTGTAATAGGACCATCAACCCGAGTAATAACTTCAATATCCGACTGTCCGTAGGTTTCCCCAATGTACTCTGTATAAACGGGTATTGATCTTGTTACGGCTTCCAGTACTTGTACTTCAGGTACAGGTGGTTCCTTTTTAGGTGGCGCTGAGCACGCCGCAAGTAGGATGCAAAGCGTAGAAGCAATTACGAGCGATTTCTTATGAAAATTGTCCATGTAAGATTCTCTAACGGTTAGGTGATTAGCTGGTAGAAATGCGTATTGAATTAATGTCTACGAGGCATTGGATGACCTCCCGGCATTCCTCCCGGGCGCGCCATGCCGCCGCCACCGGGAGCAGTACGACTTTGCTGAAAGCCATTGTAGCGTTGGGTGGCTCGATCGCGGTTGGCGGGCTCGTTCATCATACCTCCGGCTCCCTTTACTTGAGCCGGCGAGGCATCTTTCCAACCATTGTTCGCGTGTTGCTGCCAATTACCATTTTCGTTTTTATAGACATTTCCCGCACGATCCGAATACACGTTATTCGGACGATTGGAAGGGGTTGCACCACCGCCCACTTTAGGGGTTGACGGACGCGCACCTCCACCAGCGCCAGGTGTAATATTGCGATTGGCTATTCCCGAGCTTATGCCGCTATTTCCTCCCGGACGATTGTACATGTTTTGACGCGGACTGTTGCCGTAGTTATTGGCAGGCCCTCTGTATGATGGGCGAACGGGAGGACCTGCTGGATGAGGACCGTAATACCCTCTTCCTGGTCCGTAATAACGAGGAGGGTAATAGTAGTGAGGATAATACATCGGTGGACCAAACCAGCCTCCGCCATAGGCATAAACAGGGCCTCCAAAACCAAAACTCCAAGGACCCGCAGTGTAACCGATAGACATGCTCCAACCGGTCCAAGGTGAATAGTGCATGCCAAAGCCCCACGTGCACGGACGCGAATAGTAAGTCGTACCCATCCATGGACTATAATACCATCCGGTTCCATATACTACTGTCGGACCATAAACGTATGCTCCCATGTAGCCCGGAGTGTAACCCACATACACTACTTCAGGCGTTGAGTCATAGATGTAGACGTATTTCGTGTTGTAAGCCGGGCTATTGGCTGGAATCTTATCAATATCTGAAGGTCTGGTGGTGCTTACCTCCCATGGCCCCTTGTAACTTTTGCTTTCAAACCACACCCCGTTATCTACGACGAAATAGGTTGCCCCAAACTTGAAAACCGTGGAAGAAGAATTGACAGCCAACAGCAATGATGTGCCTTCAATCGCTTCAAACTTAGGTTCGCCATCGAAGGTAACCTGAACATTCTTTCCGGCTGTCTTGCGATCGACGGTGGCCGTCTGGGGCACTTGTGCATCCAGCACTGCATCTTTGGATTGAGGTGTGCCGGGAACACTAGCCAATACGCCATCAACAGGCGAACCCGGAGGAATCTTCGCAAAAGAAGATGGCAGGCTATCAGACGCCACAAAGAACCATGGACCTTCAATTGATTTGGAAGCATACCATCGGCCCGATTTCAAAATGAATGATTTTTGAGATGTCAAGTCCTTGAAAATGAAATCGTCAGTATTGTCGGCGTATAATAGATCCAATCCCTCCAAAGGCACATAATTCACGGGGCCATTCGTTTGAATAAGTTCCGCAGGTTTGGTGGAAACCACGATTTCCGGTGTGATTCCCTCCTCGGTTGTTTTAGTAGCGTCAGTTGTTTCGTCGGGTTGGGAGTTTTTCTCCAGGGCCTTCTTCACCGGACCGGGAACATTTTTGGTAACTGTCCAGCCCTTGGTAACGTCTGAAGAGGTCATCCAATCATCACCACCATAGAGGTAATACGGATGCTCGGTACCGTATTTCATCATAAGGAATGGCGAGTTAACGAGTCGTTGTACATCAGATCCCTCCATTGGCTGGAACTTGGGCTCTCCATCAATCAAAACCAAAACAGCAGGTTTATTTCGGTAGATAATGGCCGGCGGGTCATTCTTAAATCCGGCATTGCTTTGTCGCAGTGAAGCACGCTCGATGGTCGTTATGAGTTGGTCAGTTGAACCTGTTAGATTCCAGGTTGGGACTGCGCTCACGATTCCGGCCTTTACTTTTTCCAGGTCAATCGTTGAGTCTTGAGAGGCAAATCGAACATTGGTCACTTCCGCTGAACGAAGGCTATACAAGTGATTCTCGCGATCAAAATCAAGCAGCGCCGAAAAGAACAAGGCACCGAACAACGGGTCGTTTTTGCCTTTGGGTAATATGGAAAAAGCGGCTGTACCTGTAAGTTTCGCCCCCTCTAAATCGCTAGGTTGAGGCTGATAAACAACCACTTGACCTTGATCAGTATTAATCTCTTTGGGCCACGATGCCTCTGCTTCTTGAGCGAATGAAATGTTTATAAATGAGACAAAAAAAACGGCAATCAAATAGACTGCCTTTGAGGTGAGACTCATAAAAAGGAATTGTTTCGTGGTAATTACAGCGCCAAATATAAATCAATTGTTACTCTATCTCATTAGCACGCTCCTAAATATGCCGACGCAAGAGGAATCACAATCAGTATCCAAATGGATGAGTCACAGACGTCGATCGGATAGATCTGCAATAATTAGTATTTTCGGCCCTGTAACCTGTAACCGTGATCAGAACTTCAGCACTGCTTGGTTTATTCATTCTTGGTTCTTTGTTGATTCGGTTGAATCACCTGGAGAGTCATTCGCTCACCCAAAACGAGCTAATGACGTTGTGCCGTGTGAATGGAATTGATGCCAACATGACTCCCGGGCTAACGCTCAATGTGGAGCTCGACAGCACCTTTACTCAACAAGATTTACGCGACCACCGCACATTCAACAATGTGGTAAGTGCGACGATAGCCGATAGTGGCAATGCCGCTGCTTACAACGTTGTACTCTATGGTTGGTCCAGTTTGTTTGGCGATAGCAATTTCTCGATTCGGTCGCTCTCTGTATTATTTGGAGTCCTCACCGTTATTCTCGGTTACTACTTCTGCCGACAACTATTCAATGAGCGAACGGCGAACATCGCTGCTGCGCTTCTGAGTTTTCACCCGGTACTGGTAGAATATGGTCAGTTGGCGAGGGCTTATGTACCGGCGACTTTTCTCATTCTGCTTGCCACTTACAGTATCTATCAAGTAAGTGTTGCCAAGCGGCACACGTGGCTTCATATTCCCTTGTATGTTTTAGTGTTGAATCTTTCGCTCCTTTCGCACTACGTTACGCTGTATGTTTTTCTATCGCATGTGTTGCTGGTGGCGATTTTTCATAGTCATCGAAAGGCGCTCGTGCAATACGCGATTATGGCAGTTGTGGGTTTTGGCATCTTTTCCATTTGGTTATTCAATGGAGGGTGGCAGGGAAAAAAACCGATGAATATTGAGCGCCAGATGTGGCAGCTTAATCTGCCTGTGAACGGTGAAATGCAGGATCATGTGCGAACGGCAGGTGATATTGTGACCGACACAACTGCTAACTACATCACCATTTTCGGTGTGCGGCTTACCGATGACTCCTTGTTGGCATTGCAAATCATCTTGTTTGCTCTACCGTTAACTGCTCTGTTTTTCGTGTTTCGCAAGGTGCGTAAATCGGAATATTTCCGTCCGGTGATGTTTGTGACATTCCCGCTCGCGATGTACCTCGTATTTGTGATAGTGATGGCGCTGCGCTCAGGCCACTCCATTCCGTTCGATATTCGGTATGCGATTTTCGTGATACCCTTTGCCTGTTTACTCCTAGCATTTGGTATTGACCGGATGATGGATTACAATCGATCGATACGTGCAGCCGGTTATGCGGTAATGGGCATATTGTCGGCCGTGATGGTTGCCAATTTATATCCGGCCTTGGCCAACGAAACCGAAGAAGATCGCAGCAACTATAACGTTTATCGGGAAGCGGCCTCATTTGCCCAACGGGCAGCAACAGAGAACGACACCCTGGTATTTCGTGACCGCAATGATGCCATATTGGTAAACCTGTACTTACGCAAATCGGCGCCGTGGCAGCAGGTTATTCGACCCGATGCCGATGCGCCGATGTTGAAAATTCACCACCGCGATTTGGTGGCGCCTTTCATAGAAGAAAAGAAGCCTTAGTCATATTTCGGTTTCTTGTCGCGCTTTTCGGCGCGCTTCTCCGATTTCGTCTTTGTTGCAACTTTCTTCACCTCTTTCTTTTGATCTTTTGACTTTGCCATGGTGTGTGGGGTTTGAATTTGTAGGGCAAGTATAGGAAGGAAGAATCAATTACTAAGTACTAAATCCTAAGTATGGTCAGGTCGCGTGTTTTAGTTGAGGGCGATTGTGCCGCAGCGATTTCAAGGGTGCGTGCTAGAGCCAAACCCAGGGTTAGTGCTGCAACGGCCGCTTTTTAATCATCCCGCCGCTTGTATCCTTGACGCTATTCATCACAACAAACGCATTGGTTGTAATCTTTTCAAGCTCCGTATTGAGCTTATTGATTTCGAGACGGGTGATAACCGTATAAATGATGTCGGCATCGATGGTTTCTCCGGTCTTTCCAAATCCTCGCTTACCCCGATAAACCGTAACTCCCCTGCCCATCTTCTGAATAATCATTTCCCTTATTTCGTCTGCATAGGGTGATACGATTGTAACACCGATATACTCCTCCACCCCTTCTATCAAAAAGTCCAATGTCTTCGATGCGGCATAGTACGTAATCATGGAGTAAAGTGCTACCTCAATCCCAAGGAAATAGGCCGCCACCGAGAATATGAATACATTGATCACCGCTACAATGTCTCCAATGCTCATTCCTGATTTGCGACTCAGAAAAATAGCCAGTACCTCTGTCCCATCTATAACCGCACCGCCTCTTACAGCAAAGCCAATTCCAGCACCTAAGAACAATCCGCCAAAAACCGCAACCAGTAAGGGGTCTTGTGTCACATCCGGAAACTTCACAGTGGCCAAAACAAGTGCTAGCGCAGAAATAGCAAATATGGTTTTAACTGCAAATTGCTTCCCCATTATTTTATATCCCAATATAATAAATGGGATATTCAAGGTTATGATGAAGATAAAGAGAGGCAAGCCTGTTAAAATGGAACATAACAATGAAATCCCTGTCGCTCCGCCATCGATAAAATGATTGGAAAGCAGGAAGCCCTTGAACCCAAATGCTGCCGAGAACACACCCAATGCTATCAATACTATATCCTTCAAATATCTGAGAGTGCTTATTTGGACTTCGCGATATGCTTTGGCCATCGCAAATGCGGAAAGGTCTTCCGCGTGACGCGCTCCGGTAATTTTTAGAATGGCCTTTATTATTTGCTTTCGAATCAAACTCTGCATGCAGCGAAAATAAGAATCTAAAGCTCTAGTACCCTATTCTTCCGCTAAACGCCAAATCTCAAGCTGCTTTTCCTTGGGCATTTTATCATAGGTCCTGATAAGCATACCAAGTCTTGGGTTTTTCAAAAAGAAATCACGATGCTTATCCATGAAACGCCAGAATAAAGCGTCCCATTTAGCCTGCCATGCCCCTTTGGAGTAATCGCTCATCTTCAAGATGTAATTGCTTCCACTTATATAGGGCTTCGTAGCCATCAACCCTCCATCGGCAAACTGACTCATACCATATACATTGGGAACCATCACCCAGTCATACGAGTCAATAAATAACTCCATGAACCAACGATACACTTCGTCAGGGTCGAACTCATTGAGCAACATGAAATTCCCCATAATCATGAGTCTTTCAATATGGTGACAATACCCGGTTTCACGCGCTTTTCGAATGGTGTCGTCGACCGGAGCAATGCCTGTTGTCCCCATCCAGTAATCGCGTGGTATTTTTCTCTTGAAATTCCAGTAATTGCGTGTGCGCTCTATCCGTCCCTTCCATTCGTAGACCATTCGAATGTATTCACGCCAGCCCAGTACTTGACGAATAAAACCCTCCAGGGAATTTAACGGCACTTCTTGCTCTCCGGCAAATTGAAGTGTTCGGTCAATGACCTCTCGCGGTGTGAGCAAGCCAACATTCAACATGGGGGTAAGAACACTGTGGTGTAAAAAAGTCTCACTCTTTACGATAGCATCTTCATAGGGGCCAAAATCTTTCAATCGATGCTTCAGAAAATTCTCGAGCCATTCGAATGCTTCGCTGCGTGTTATGGGATAACGGAAGTCGCCCAATGGCAATTCATAGGGGTTGTCAAAGTTTTCCGTGACGTAACGGACGGCTTCCTCCCAGATCACTAACTTTTCTAATTGTGGAATGGAAGGCGGCTTCGCTCCCGAAGGATAGCGCTTGCGATTATCCTCATCAAACGACCATTGACCGCCTATCGGATTACCAGCACTGTCAATCAAAACGCGATGCTTGAGCCTTTGCTTCTTATAAAAATCTGCATGAAACAAGCGCTTTTTACCTCCGGAATAATCCAGCACTTCTTTTTTGGACTCCATGAACATCGGACTGTGATGCCAATTCACGATGATTCCGCGCTCTTGACTCGCCTTGCTAATATTTCTCTCCAACCAATCGTCCACAACATCAAACAGATGTATCTCCTTTACACCTTCACCGGACAAATGCTCGATAAGTCTTCTCGCATCAGAGAGTGGGTCATGTACATTTACATATTGCACCCTTTTACCCAACTCCTTTAACTCGCTTTCGAAGACTTTCATGGTCGCACGGTGATACGCCCTCTTCAGCGGATGAAAATTATACTGCAAAAAGAACAGAGGCTCCTCCACAAGATATATCTCCGCCTCGATGCCCGGAATTGGCTGACTAAACAGTTGATGCGGAAAAATCAAGATGGCGTTCATACTCAGTTTCGATTGTTTCGGCAGCGCTCGCTGCAGTATTTGACTTCATCCCAAATAGCAGCCCATTTCTTGCGCCATGCAAAAGGGCGATGACAAACCGGACAGATTTTTTCGGGTAGGTGTTGTTTTTTGACTCCACGCATATTCCCTATAACAAAATCAAATCTGAAAGGTTTGCCACCGCCCAATTGTTGAACTTACCTGTTCTTCACAAATCGACCACCATACAGCCATTCATTGCTGCGCACCTCATACACGTAATTGCCTGGCGATAGGGCGTCCAATGGCAATCGTAGAATGCTTTCAGGTTGATGGAAATTGAATGTTTTT
>Ga0315907_10000845_pt1 | contig 42095 bp, 41 predicted proteins | sample LakEriMetagenome_3_FD_203525 | JGI IMG/M metagenome (GOLD analysis project Ga0315907, IMG submission 203525) | Freshwater fungal communities from buoy surface, Lake Erie, Ohio, United States - Buoy 12 MA123 | ecosystem: Environmental > Aquatic > Freshwater > Lake > Lake biofilm | place: USA...
AACTAATTAAGAACCTTATGAATTCTTACGAAACTGTTTTCATTTTAACTCCCGTTTTGTCTGAGGATCAGGCAAAGGAAGCAGTACAGAAATTCGAAGGCGACATCAAAGGCATGGGTGCCAAGATTACGCATTCGGAACACTGGGGACTGCGCAAAATGGCTTATCCAATCCAGAAAAAATCCACCGGATTTTATTTCTTGATTCAATTTGAAGCTGCTGGATCTGTAATTGCAGATTATGAATTAATGATGAAACGCGATGAGCGCGTACTGCGGTTTTTAACTGTACGTATGGATGCTGACCACGTGATTTACGCTGAGAAGCGTAGAGCAAAAACATCAGCAAATTAATTATTAACCCCTTTAAATTACTGAGATGTCAAACGATATTAGATACCTAACCCCGATTAATATAGATATTAAGAAGGATAAATACTGTCGATTCAAAAAATCAGGCATTAAATTCATCGATTACAAAGACGCAAACTATTTGTTGAAGTTAGTAAACGAACAAGGAAAAATTCTTCCTCGTCGAATTACCGGTACTTCTGCGAAGTTCCAAGGACGCGTTAACAAGGCCATCAAGCGTGCTCGTCACTTAGCGCTTATGCCTTACGTAGGAGATATGTTGAAATAATCGATAAAAATTTTGAATCATGGAAGTCATTCTATTAAAGAACGTAGATAAATTAGGTTACACCAATGAGGTGGTAACTGTAAAGCCGGGTTACGGAAGAAACTTTTTAATTCCTCAAGGATATGCTGTCCTTGCCACGGCAAGTGCCAAAAAAGCGCATGCAGAAGTAATGCGTCAAAAATCGCACAAAGAATCTAAAATGTTAGCTGAGGCTCAAGAGTTAGCTGCTAAATTGGCTGAGGTAAGCGTTTCAATCGCTACTAAAGCGGGTGAAAACGGTAAAATTTATGGATCTATCAACACGATCCAATTAGCCGAAGCATTAAAAGCCGCTGGACACGAGATCGACCGTAAGTCTTTAAAAATTAAAGATGAGCCAATTCGTGAAGTGGGAAGCTATGAAGCTGAAGCCAACCTTTACAAAGGCGTAAAACAAACCATTAAATTTTCAGTAGTAGCTGAATAAGCTCAACCGATTCAAGAAACCCTGACTTCTACGTCAGGGTTTTTTTTTCTCAAAACCAACCTTATGAAACACCTAAGTCTCTCTATTTTCTTTGCCTTGTGCACAGGAATATTTGCACAAAATGCGGTTACTGAAAAACGCGTTGAATTCGATTTAAAAGACGGCTACAGCAACGAACGTGTCTTTGAATTTAGTTCGAAAGGTATGCTGATTTTTTCCAAACAAGATAAAGACGAGAATCAAATCAGCACGTACCGATTTGAAAAATACAATACCGACTTGGTACCAACACACGAAGTAAGCTACACGATAGAGAACAAATTCTATGTAGATGAAATATATCAAACAGGAAATTACGTGTATTTCTTCTTCAAAACGCGACGAACCGATTACCGGGTAGTTAAATATGATTTCATTAGCGAATCGTTTAAGGAAGTTTCTGGAGAACTACCCAACCGTAGTTATATAAAATACACGGCCTGTATGGATGATCGGGCGGTAATGGCTGTCATAAATAAAAACTATAGCATTTCAATCATTTCTATTGATATGAATTCGGGGTCTGAGCAGACCACACCCATTACATTAGAGGGATTTAAACCAAAAAAACTGAGTCTTTCCAACATGGAGACCATGCCGGAAAGTAAAAACATCTTACTCAGCATCAATGCCTATATGAGTAAAAAACGTACTGAATTGTATATTGTACGCCTGGATGAGTCCGGTCAAGTGCAAGCCAGTACAGACATCAGTATAGGCACAGATAATAACTTACGAAATGCCAGAGCCTATGACATTGGTAATAATGAGTACATTCTTTCTGGAACCTATTCTGTACCGAATTCTGGTGGATCCAACGGATTTTTCATCTCTCGCTTGGCTCAAGGTCAATTGGAACCTATAAAATTTTACAATTTCACGGAACTCAAGAATTTCCTTAGCTACTTACCTCCCAATCAACAACGTAAAATTGAAAAGAAAAAACAACGCAAAGCGAATAACGGACAAGAATTGAACATTTCGTACAACATTGCCGCACACAGTCCAATTAAAGTGAACGAGGACTTTATATACATTGGAGAGGCCTATTATGCTACGTATAGAACAGAAACACGGACATCAACCTCCTATGTAAATGGGAAAGCGGTTACCACAACCACCTATGTACAGGTGTTTGATGGGTATCAATATACGCATGCGTTTATTGCAAAATTCGATAAAAACGGAAACCTGATTTGGGACCAAACCTTCCCCATGTGGCTAGCACAAAAACCGATGACTGTTCGACGGTTTATTCACGTTGCTGATCAACAACAAAACAACATCAAACTCGTGTATGCGAATGGGAATCGAATTACGAGTAAAGTGTTTGATTTTGATGGAAATGTATTGAGCGATAAACAATCTGATCAGATTGAGACGAGTGCCGAAAACGACAAAACACGCTTAAGCTATGCCGAAATCATACATTGGTATGACAACTACTTCTTGTCTTATGGGATACAGCGTATCATTAACCGTAAGGATAAAGACGTGGAGCGCAAGCGGACGGTATTCTTCTTTAATAAGATTAAACTGGACTAATTCAGTTCATTTAAGGCACGCACCCCAAAGGCATCGTTATGCCAAGCCTTAATGATTTTTCCATGTTCGATCAATACGTAGGTAGGAAAACTCCCCTCGGTAATCGGTAACACTTCAGAAAGATTTGGTTTGAGTTCACAATTGATTTGACTTCCTACTAGAGCCTGATAGCTGTTTAAATCAGAAGAGTCGGAACCCAATACCCAATATTCAATAGGTACCTTTGCATACGGCTTAATCCCCTTCATAAGCTGGGTAGATTCCGAGCAATACTTACACCCAGGCAACGCAATCACGACTAATTGTTTTGATTGACCTAGGCTGAGCTTAGATTTGGGTTTATAACTGAGATCTACCAAATCTCCTTGATAAATCGGGTAGATGGCAAAGTAAATAAGTACAGGCTGAATGAAGGTTGCGATAAATAATAACCCGAGCAACCAACGATTGGTTGTTTTAGCCTTAACCCTTCGATAAACGAACCGTGCTAAAAACCACCCCAACATACCAAGAAGGAAATATGGTAAGAATTTTGCAACGCCAAAGGAAAGACCAAGGCTTAAAAGAAAGGTTTCAATGCTGTTCATAACAAAAAAGGGGGACGAATCCCCCTGAACTAATTAATATGGGATAGATTATTGAATCTCGCAATTGGTAGATAGTGTACCCACGGATGCATCGTTGGCATCACATGCTGCAGTAACATCTTTCTTTTTCCCGGTAATGGTAGAACTGGTAGAACCGATTTCTACACCAGCTTCTGTTACTGTACACTTACAGGTGTAATCTTTTGAACAAGACGCCATCGTAAAAAGCGCCACTCCTAACACGATCATTAACTTTTTCATAATTCTAAAATTTTAAGTTTATCAAAGCTATTAAATATCTTTCTATTTGATTTCCTTTTTGTCGGATTTGTAATAATAAAAAAACCACGCTATAGTTGCCGAAGGTATCACATCAGCAAAGGGTGCTAATTCTTCTACAAAGGTAAATCCGGCCCAAGATAGCTTTCTACCAAACATGTAATATACTAAAATGGCTGAAATTGGAGCCCAAACGGCATCAAATAGCTCACCTATTCCAGGAATCAGATAGGACAGTAACCCTAGACCGTCAATAGCCAATGCAGCAATCAGTTTTATAGTTTTCGTATCGTTTGCTTTTTTTAAATCATTCATGGTGATTTTACTAATGTTTAAACAAATGTAACAAAACATCACTTTGCTTTCGCACCGCTTCCTCCACTTCTTTCACAATTAATGTTACTTCAGATTGATTTGTGCAAGATTTTGGACCAATACTAACGAAGGAATCAAAGGGAACCAGTAATTTTTCTCCCTTTGGAAGCACCCTTCCCATTCCTTTCATGAATATGGGTATATACGGAATATTAGGTCTACGTTTAAGTATGGCCCCGACACCCTTTTGAAAAGCTTGTAACTTTTCAGGCTCCCCACGGGATCCTTCCGGAAATAAGATAAGGGAATGGCCCTTATCTAATAGGTTAATCATTATTTCCGTTGGACTGGGGTCATTGTCAGCTCGATTTCTTTTAATAAGCAACGCATTGAGTATCCAACGTGATAAGAAACGCTTGAATGGTGAATTTCCGAAATAATCCGCTGCGGCCACCGGATGCGTTCGTATTAACTGTTTTATTGGAAGGGCAGCCATGATCGACATGGTATCCAAATGGCTGTTGTGGTTTGAAACGATTACAAAGGGGCTCGACGCATACAAATTTTGGATATTTATCCACTTTACCCCTACATATAGGCTTAAAAATGGACGCATGATTAGCTTGTAATAACAGATAATCAATAACCATTTCATTACGCGTAGTATAGATTGTAAACGAAATAGAAGAACGAGGGAGCAGCGATAGCCAATGAATCTATCCGATCCAAAATCCCGCCGTGTCCCGGAATTAAATTGCCCGTATCTTTAAGTCCGATGTCTCGCTTGATGGCCGAAACGATGATGTCGCCAATAAATCCTCCACCCGCAATAATAGCCCCAGCAAAAAGCGATTCAATGGCAGTAAACGGAGTTAAAAAACGAATGAAATATGCCACAACAATGGTTGTAATAAAACCGCCAATGAACCCTTCCCATGTTTTATTGGGACTAATTTTTTCTATAATCTTATGCCTTCCTAATAATTTACCCCATGTAAACTGGAACACATCGTTCATTTCAGTTAAAAACACTACAAAAAGTAATAATCCCCTTCCACCTGCATTAAACCCAGATAATTCAGGCAATGACAAGAAATAGGCTAAATGGCTAATGGAAAACACCGTAAACATGAGCTGTACGGGTAACACACTCATGGACTTCCCTATTTCGACGGTAAACCCTCTAACTACCAAGACAAAAGGAATCCAAATGAACATGATTACGGGGATGAAAATCATAAACAAATTAAAATACCCCATATAGGCTAAGAAATACTGTACCGGAATTGCAAGATAACACCAGATAATTACGCGTCGATCTTCCGGACGAACATTTTTACTTATGCTAGCAAGTTCACGCAATGCGGCAAACGACAAGAAGCCAAAAGCAACAAATGAAATGCTTGGATGAAGTACAGTAGCTAAAATAAAAATTAACGCCATAATCCACCATGATTTCGTGCGCTGTTGTAGTTCTCTTACCTTATCGCCTGGGAATATTTTTCCCAAGACAAAGAACAACACGGTGGCGAAAATTAAAATCCCGAGAATGACCAAGATAATGGAAAGCACCTCTTTATTTTCGGTAAATCGATTCGAAAGAAAATAATTCATGCGTTTAGTGAGTTTTTGATTCGTGTAATGGTACTAAGCAACATGGCAAGTACAACAAGAATAATCAGATAAAAAATCCAAGATAAAACCAATGGAAACAAGAAAACCACAATACAAAGTAAGCCAAAAAATAACGCTCTATCACTTTTACCCATTGGTCCTTCATACCTTCGTGCGCCACCCATCGCCTTACCTAATACACCAACAAATTCATTAATAATCATCAGGGCAATAAAAACCACCAATAAATTCGGATGCTTATCTATCCCAAACTTAATTAATAAAGGATAAAAGATGGCCAAATCCGCTAAAATATCTCCAAGTTCATTAAGCACTTCCCCGAGCGGTGATTGTTGATTATATGCCCTCGCCATCATTCCATCAATGGCGTTCAATGCCATACGGATAAATAAAAACAAAGGTACCACCAATAAATAACCCCACCCCTCATTCAAATAAACAAAAGCACCGGTCAAGATAGAACCGAATAAGGCCAAAAGTGTAACGTGATTGGGTGTTAATTTCTTTCGATGCAAAAACTCCATCAACGGTTTTAACAGTTGCTGAAACTTAGGCTTTATGTTATACACCGAAATCATCGCTTTTTTAGTTTTACGAATGGATTTTGAACAGGTACATTTCGTTTAAACCCTTCCGAAAAATGGCCATGTTTGATAAAATAGAACACTTCTTGTCCAAATTCTTGCGGTTTGGTATACATCTGGTCGTGGTTTAACGGGATATAGGTAAAGTCATCATAACGCTGCTGGAGTGACTCCACATCCCAACGTATAGGTCCGAGCCTTAAGGCTGTCTTTTGATGTCGTCGAACTACCTTAGTTGCATACGTTTCAATGAAAATCCCCATGTGTATCGAAGTATCTCTTAGGTTTGAATACGGAGTTTTTATGAAATCTTTCGTGATCTCTCCGAACAATAGTGCATTAACCAGCTTTAAATCCTCGATTAATATCGTTGGTGCACGTTCCTGTAAAGGACTTCGATCGTAGATAATGGTCTTTATATTGCGCTTGCCGTGTTGAATAATCCACGGATTTAAGGTCCAAGCACCAACAATATAAGCCATTACATGTAACTCATCGTATTGAGATAATTCATGGGTTTGATAATAGTGTTCTAAATTTTCTGTGCTTTTTTTAATCGATTTTCTGGAAATATATGAGGCCACATACACGGGCATTTCAGCCTTTTTAAAATAACGTTTCAAGGCCCCAGTACCGTTTATCCGAGATCCGAATCCAGGTAACAGTAACAATGCGTGTTTTTTAGGAATGGAATCTTGCCCCCAACTCGACGAATAGCAACTAAAAACAATACACCAGATCCAAAGAATCAATTTCATCTTAAAGCAAATAAACGCATAATATTAATGGAACTCCCCTGACCTTCAAATTTAGCAATTCAAACAATCCGTTGTTGAGTATTCCGCAAGTCGTGATGTGTCATATTAAAACAAGTTGTTATTTTTGTCCAAACTCAAAATCATGTCAAACCAATTATTAAAAGGAAAAAAGGGAATTATCTTCGGTGCCTTGAACGACCAATCCATTGCCTGGAAAGTGGCGGAACGCGCACATGAGGAAGGGGCAGAATTCGTGTTAACCAACGCTCCAATTGCGATGCGTATGGGCGAAATAAATGGCCTGGCAGAAAAAACAGGAAGTCAGATCATTCCTGCGGATGCCACGAACACGGAAGATTTAGAGAATCTAGTTACCCAATCCATGGAAATCCTTGGCGGAAAAATTGATTTTGTTTTACACTCCATTGGTATGTCACCTAACGTAAGAAAGGGAAAACATTATACCGAAAACAACTATCAATACTATCAACAAACAATGGATGTTTCGGCGATGTCTTTACACAAGACCTTGGCTACTTTATACAAGCACGATGCGATGAATGAGTGGGGATCAGTTGTAGCACTTACGTACATTGCAGCTCAGCGTATTTTCCCTGACTACAACGACATGGCAGATGCGAAATCCTTACTGGAATCAATCGCTCGTTCGTTTGGATACCATTATGGAATTGCTAAAAAAGTACGTGTAAACACCATTTCTCAATCACCTACGGTTACCACTGCGGGGCAAGGAATCAAAGGATTTAATGAATTTATAAACTTCTCCGAACAAATGTCACCACTAGGAAATGCACCTGCCATTGCATGTGCTGATTATTGCGTTTCTATGTTCTCCGATTTAACGCGATATGTTACGATGCAGAACTTATTCCACGATGGTGGGTTCTCGAATACAGGAGTAACGCAACAGGTAATTGAACGGTTCGGAAATATATAGGCTTCTGTAAACAGTTATTAGGAAAATTTGAATTTACAGGAATATAAATTATAAATTAGTTGTTCATTTCAACAAATAGAAAGGTTGATAAAACTTATAAGCAACAAAAATAAAACCAATAAATGAAAATAAAAAAGTCTTAAGGACATATTAAAATATTAGCGTTTAACCATCTCGAAGTCGAAAACTAGGAATCTTCAACAATCTAGAGAAAAATAAACGCTCACGTCAAGGCGTGGGCTTTATCTATTTGGATTGTGGGTATCCTAGTACCTCGGCTTCAGGTGGATGAGTGTCCCACGCTGATTTTTTTACATTAACGTCACTGCGGGACAGAGTGGCAAAATCAAACTTAAAAAATGAAAAAGAGAAGTTTATTTTTATCCGCAGTTGCAGCATTTGGATTTACATCAGCCACAATTGCACAACAATGGTCAACAAAAGCACCAATGCCAACAAGCCGAGTTGGTATTGGTGCTGCAGTAGTTAATAACATCATTTATGTAATAGGAGGCGGGACAGGAATTAATAATGTAGTAGGTACTGTTGAAGCCTATGATCCAGCAACAAATACATGGACAACAAAAGCACCAATGCCAACACCTCGTGTTGATTTAGGAATTGCAACGGTAAATGGTAAAATTTATGCCATTGGAGGATTTAATACTAATACACTTAATACTGTGGAAGAATATAATCCTGTTACTGATACATGGACAACTAAAGCGAACATGCCAACAACAAGATCCCAATTATCTGTTACGGTCCTAAATGGTCGGATTTACGCCATCGGAGGCTGGCCAAATAATATCACAAACGTTGAAGAATATAATCCAACAACTGATACTTGGGTTGTTAAACCTCCGATTGCTCAAGGTCGGGTGAATACAAATGGTAGTACAACATGTAATGGTGAAGTATATTTTATGGGCGGGAAAAATAACCTCGGCGTTCAAAACACAAATGAAGCGTTTAATAATACAACCAATACATGGACTCCAAAATCAAACTTACCAGACGTTCGTTGGTCAGGATCCGCCATCACATTAAATAATAAGATACATTATTTAGGTGGCACTAATTCTACAACCTATACTCCAAACGCTTCAACGCATTACATCTATGATCCATCAACCGATACATGGACTTCGGGGTTATCGATGCTCGGAAACAGGTCAAGTCATGCAGCTGTAGCCCTTGGTAACGAAATTTATGTTATTGGAGGATATAATAGTTTGGGGAATTTTTCGAATTTAAATGAAGTATATAATTCTTGCCCAAATAATTTGGGATTAAGTCCATCTACCAACAATGTTAATACAGGAGGTACTGCCAATTTTACCGCCACACCTACGAATTTAAATTATACTTGGCAAAGCGATTTTGGACAAGGATTTCAAACATTAATTAATTACGGTAATTATTCTGGTGTAACAACTAATATTTTAACTATTTCGAATTTACAAGTATCTAATCATAATCAACCATTGCGGGTTATTTTCAACACTGGAAGCTGCATTGATACCTCAATTATTGCATACATTAATATTTCTGACACGTGTATAAATACTGTTTTAGACACGACTTATATAACCGTAACCGATACACTAATTATTAATACTACGTTAGGGTTAAACCCACCAAACAACTCCAATACAATTTCGGTCTTTCCTAATCCAACTAATGACCATATTACAATAGACTATGGGAATTATACCCTAATGAATGGATACCAACTTCTAATTGAAAATTCTGTTGGGCAACAAATGTTTCAAACTACAATTACACAACAAAGTGATTATTTGAGTTTAGCAAGTTGGACAGGCAATGGGTTGTATTTTGTTCAAATTATTGACCCAAATGGAAATACAATTGACATCAGAAAAATAATTCTACAATAATCGTTAGGATTCATCATTAGAGGGCGGATTTAAAAAATTCCGCCCCCTTTTTATTTTAATCCCTTTACTTCTTATCAATCATCTTCGTGAAATCTAAGTTGTAAACCATACTCATCCATAAACTGTGATTTCGCTCCATATCTGTTGCATTCGATTTAATCACAAATTGATTTAAATACCCCACTTGCACATTGGTTTGCGCATTAAATCTCCATCCCAAGGCTGCAATAAAGCGATTTTGATCGATTGGGTTCTTTGCAATTCCTTTACCGAATCCTACAAAAAGCTCATTATTCACATTAAGAAATAGGGTGTTATCCCCCATTTCTTTTCTTGAAAGTGGCACCATGGCCATGGCCCTGTAACGAATTCTATTCCGATAAACTGGATCTACTTGAACAATGTCATTCGTAGCATTTTTAGCATACTGCTCCAGCCATCGTTGTTCTAACCGATACCGATGCTGAATCTCAAATCGTCCAATTTTATCTTTAAGATTCAACTGTTCAAACAACCGATTTTCATTAAATTCATGAAGTACGGGTTGACTTCCATAGGGAAATGTTTTAATCCAAGCATATCCCCACATTACTGAAACCTTAGGATTAATTTCATACTCAAGACCTAACCTCAACAAGGATTGTTGCCAATGTTTGAACCCTTCCGCTCTACGCCATTGGTATTCGGTCAATAAATTCACTTTACTCGAAATTTTATGTGTTCCTGTATATAAGGCCCACGCATTAAACTGATTGCTAATGTTTTTTTGAGCGAAACCAAAAACCGGAAAAAGGAGGAATGAAAAACAAATATATTTTAGCATAGATCAAAGGTAAAATGAATAAAGGTTTCGGGCAGTAAATTATAAAATTTAGCTCGCTTGAGTTATCTTTGCTTATGCAAATGATACACGATACAAAATCCGCTTCATATATTTCCCTCGAAGAAAGATTCGGAGCACATAATTATCATCCACTTCCTGTGGTACTTGAACGCGGAGAAGGAGTTCACGTGTGGGATGTTGATGGAAAGAAATATTACGACTTTCTATCAGCCTATTCCGCTGTAAATCAAGGACATTGTCACCCGAAAATCACCAACGCACTGATTAATCAAGCGAAAACCTTAACCCTAACCTCTCGTGCTTTCCACAATAATTTATTGGGACCCTTTGAAGAGTTTTTAAATACCACGTTTGGTTTTGACAAATTCCTCCCAATGAATACGGGTGCAGAGGCGGTAGAAACAGCGATTAAATTGGCCAGAAAATGGGCCTATGAAGTAAAGGGAATCACAGAGAATCAAGGAAATATTATAGTTTGTGATGGAAATTTCCACGGAAGAACAACTACCATCATTTCCTTTTCATCGGACCCCGAATCAAAAGATAAGTTTGGTCCGCACACCCCTGGATTCATTAGTATTCCGTACAATGACATACAAGCTGCAACGGAGGCCCTTAGCGCACCGAACACCATTGGAATTTTAGTAGAGCCTATTCAAGGCGAGGCTGGTGTGGTAGTACCCGATACCGATTTCTTAAAAGCCATTCGGACAATTTGCACCGAAACAAATACACTGTTTATTGCAGATGAAATCCAAACCGGATTGGCACGTACGGGCAGCATGCTAGCTGTATGCGGCAATTGTTCGTGCACCGACCGTTGCGAACGACAAGAAACCTACCAGCGACCGGATATACTCATTCTTGGTAAAGCATTGGGTGGTGGGGTTTACCCCGTTTCCGGCGTATTTGCTGACAATTCCATCATGGATGTTATAAAGCCCGGTCAACACGGGTCAACGTTTGGAGGAAATCCCTTAGCAGCAGCGGTAGCAACCGAAGCACTGAATGTGCTAATGGATGAGCACCTGATGCAGAATGCACGTCGCATGGGAGAGAAATTCCGTAATGCCATGCAGGAACTAGTTAATCAGAATAAAATTTTCAGCTTAGTTCGTGGTAAAGGCTTACTAAATGCGGTTGTTATAAACGATTCACCAGAGAGTGATACCGCTTGGAACTTTTGTATGAAATTGGCAGAATTCGGGTTACTCGCTAAACCTACCCATGGAAATATTATCCGCTTTGCCCCACCATTAGTTATTAACGAAACAGAAATGGACGAGTGCATAGCGATCATTACAAAAACATTTAATCACTTTAACGCATAACCTTGGTACAGAAAATCAAATTTGGAACAGACGGATGGCGAGCTATTATAGCACAAGATTTTACCGTTGAAAACGTAGCGCGCGTAACTGAAGCAACAGGCATTTGGCTTAATCAGCATTTTGAAAATCCTTCCGTAGTTATTGGTCATGATTGCCGCTTTGCTGGAGAATTATTCATGCATACAGCGGCTGCCGTTTTAGTTCAACAAGGAATCAAGGTGTATATCGCTCAGGGATTTGTTTCTACACCAATGATTTCCTTGGGTGCCCACAAACACGGATGTGAAATTGGGATCATCCTAACAGCAAGTCACAACCCTCCATCTTATAATGGATTTAAATTAAAGGCCAAATTTGGTGGACCACTACAGCCCGAAAAAATCAATGAGATTGAAGAAATCATCCCAGATGTTTGCAGTGTGGACTACTCACGTTTTTCGGTTGACAAGGCCTTAAAATCAGGTCTAATTGAAGTGCTTCCCTTAGAAAAAGAATACATCGACCACGTAAAAGCAAGCTTCGATTTACCTGCAATACAAGCTTCCGGTTTGCGCTTAATGTATGACGCGATGTATGGGGCTGGTCAACGAGTTATTCCACAAGTACTTCCATCCACAACCTTAATGCACTGCGAACCCAATCCGTCGTTTATGGGGCAAGCACCAGAACCGATCGGAAAGAACTTACAAGAACTTGCGCAGTACATTAAAACGCATCAAAATATCGATTGTGCCTTAGCCACGGATGGAGATGCTGACCGAATTGGATTGTATGATAGTCATGGAGAATTCATCGACTCTCATCACATCATCTTATTGTTAATTCATTACCTCGTGAAATACAAAGGGATGAGTGGAAAAGTTGCCATTGCATTTAGTGTTACGCCGCGTGTATACAAAATGTGTGAACATTACGGATTAGAACACACCACCACCAAAATCGGGTTCAAGGACATCGCGGCCATCATGGTTAAAGAAGACGTTCTTCTTGGCGGTGAAGAATCCGGTGGTATTGCGGTGAAAGGTCATATCCCCGAGCGCGATGGCATTTGGATGGGACTTATTCTATGGGAATTCATGGCCAAATCGGGTAAAACTCTGGATGAGTTGATCGAGGAAGTTTATGAGATCGTAGGCCCGTTTAAATTCGAACGAAACGACCTTCACATTACCGAAGAATTAAAGCAAAAGATCATTAAAAATTGTCAAGAAAACAATTACAACTCCTTTGGGAAATACACGGTGCGTGATGTAAAAACCACCGATGGATTTAAGTATTTCTTTGATGACGACCGCTGGGTAATGATTCGTCCTTCGGGTACGGAACCTGTGCTAAGAACCTATGCTGAAGCACCAACCCTGGAAGAAGTTCGCGAAATTCTAAAGGCTACAGAAGAAGCGATTTGTGGATAGCGTGTAAAAGACGTTAGGACATTAAGTTGTTAGGTTGTTAGAACATTAGGATGTTACGCACCCTTCGATACGTCCTCCGGACTACTCAGGGTGCGTGCAAATAGCAAAAATTACGGTGGACTTCAATCCTGAAAATCGAGCGTTTCGGTGATTATTGAATTTCTATGGGTGCGCCCTTCGACATAATTGGACCCTTTTATAAACTCAGGGGAGTCCAGCTCATCACGAGCTGCTCAGGTACCGCACTAGACGTAAATTATTTTTTTGATTTGAAGCGGTCCCTGAGTAGTCCGAAGGAGGTATCGAAGGGCCGCTTTCTAGGCACTTGCATCCTAAAATCCTTGAGTCCTAAAGTCCTTGCATCTACCCCAAGGCCACATCTAAGATCATCATCACTACAAATCCCCCAATAAACCCAAGTACGGCCAAGTCAGTATATTTGTCGCGTTGAGTTTCTGGAATTACCTCTTCAACTACCACGAAAATCATAGCCCCTGCGGCAAAAGCGAGGGCAAACGGTAAGATCGGTTGAATATATATGACTGCAAGCGCCCCTATGACTCCAGCAATCGGTTCAACAATCGCCGAGAGTTGCCCATACCAAAAGGACTTAAACCGGCTTGCTCCTGCCCTACGCAAGGGCATGGCTACCGCAAATCCTTCTGGGAAATTCTGAATGGCAATCCCTATCGCCAAGGCCACAGCACCCCCAATGGTTGCGCCTCCAAGGCCATTGGCCGCAGCACCAAACAAGACCCCAACGGCTAGTCCTTCCGGTATATTATGCAGGGTAATCGCCAACACGAGTAAGGTAGTTTTATGCAGTTGTGTTTTAACGCCTTCTGTTTCATCCTCATTAAAATTGAGGTGAAGGTGTGGCATTTTTTTATCTAAAAAGTATAAGAATAAAGCGCCCGTAAGAAAGCCTACAGCGGCTGGCATCCATGGCATGGACGGATATAACTTTTCTGACATCTCAATCGATGGGTTCAACAAGGACCAAAAACTAGCGGCCACCATTACCCCACCGGTAAAGCCGAGCATGGCATCCAACACACCCCGATGCATCGTCTTAAAAAGAAACACCAAGGCCGCACCCGCTGCTGTTACTAACCACGTAAAGACAGTTGCGATTAGCGCCGCCCAAACCGGGTGGATGTGTTCAAAGAAATCTATCAAGTCTTTCATGTGCCTCAAATTTAAGAACATTTGTATAACCAAGGGAAGTTACTTATCTTTGAATACAATAATTATTACCATGAGATCAATTTTATTTTTTCTTCTAATTGTCAGCGGTTTCTTAATAAATGGCTGTGGCAAAAAAAATGACACTATTTTGCGTGTATATGTAGGATATGATGGACAACCAAAACTCAGTGCGAAAGTTGTAATTGATGGAGTTACGCCTAATGCCCCCTATATACCATTTGTAATTACTGAATATACGGATGTTAACGGTCTTGCCGAATTCAACTTAAAAGATTACATAAAACCAGGCTCTTATGGAGGAAGTACGGTAGATTGCTCGGTTTTCCTAATAAAAACGTCGCCACAAAGCGATACTTTGAAAACCATTTTTGTTGAAGGTTTTAAAACTACAAAGCAAGAGTTTCTTTTCTAAGGAATCTAGGTCCATCGCTTTTATTCATTGCTTAAATGTGCAAGGAATCTTACCTTTGCATACATTTCAAATCCTATGGCAAAAAACGCAACAACGCGACAAGAAGACTATTCTAAGTGGTATAATGATTTAGTATATAGCGCCGATTTAGCAGAACACTCCGATGTCAAAGGCTGTATGATTATTAAACCTTATGGCTATGCCATTTGGGAAAACATGCGCGATGTTTTGGATCGTATGTTCAAGGAAACTGGGCATTCCAATGCATATTTCCCCTTGTTTATTCCTAAGTCATATTTAAGTAAAGAAGCGAGCCACGTTGAAGGATTCGCCAAAGAATGCGCCGTAGTGACACATTATCGATTGAAAATGTCTGATGATGGAAAAACTGTCATCGTTGACCCCGACGCAAAATTACAGGAGGAATTAATCATACGACCAACCTCTGAAACCATCATATGGAATTCTTATAGAAACTGGATTCAATCCTATCGAGATTTACCGATTTTAATTAACCAATGGGCCAATGTGGTGCGTTGGGAGATGCGCACGCGCTTATTTCTTCGAACCGCTGAGTTCTTATGGCAAGAAGGTCACACTGCCCATGCTACGCGCGAAGAAGCCCTTGAAGAAACGAATCAAATGCTGCGCGTTTATGCCACCTTCGCAGAAGAATTTATGGCAATGCCCGTGATTATGGGAAGAAAAACAGCCAGTGAACGATTTGCAGGCGCAGATGACACCCTTTGTATTGAAGCAATGATGCAGGACGGTAAAGCATTACAAGCAGGAACCTCACATTTCTTAGGACAGAATTTCGCGAAAGCATTTGACGTTAAATTTGCTGATAAATCAGGTAAACTAGACTTCGTATGGGCCACTTCTTGGGGGGTAAGTACCCGATTAATGGGCGCGTTGGTTATGACACATTCTGATGATGAAGGCTTAGTTTTACCTCCGAAATTGGCTCCGATTCAAGTAGTTGCCATTCCGATATATAAGACAGAGGAGGAACTTCACTTGATTGAAGAGAATTTTAAGTCCATCGGGAATGCGTTAAAATCCCTGGGCATTCGTTTCAAGTTTGACGGAGACGATAATAAACGTCCGGGATGGAAATTCAATGAATACGAAGTAAAAGGAGTTCCCATTCGATTGGCCATGGGTCCAAGGGATCTAGAAAACGGACAGGTTGAAATTGCTCGTAGAGATACCAAAGAAAAATCATCGGTTGCTGTGGAAGGGGTGGTAGAACATATTTCGGCACTTCTTGATGAAATCCAAGCCAATTTATTGGCACGGTCAAAAAAACATCGCGAAGCGAATACCTTCAGTGTAGACACCTATGAAGAATTTAAGCAGCGCATTGACGATGGTGGATTTTTCTTGGCGCACTGGGATGGTACAGCGGAAACAGAAGAATTAATTAAAAACGAAACCAAAGCCACGATCCGTTGCATTCCTTTTGATGGCCCAAGCGAAGCAGGAACGTGCATGGTTACTGGGAAGCCTTCGGCACAGCGTGTAATCTTCGCCAAAGCATATTAGGCATTGCGGACCTTTCGTTTTAAGCATTTTAGCATACTTCACAATGAACATTCCCTTCCCGTAGGAACGGACGCTATGATGCTTGGGGCGCTCGCGCAGCATGAATCCCCAAAACGGATTTTAGATGCCGGCGCTGGATGTGGCGTTCTTGGGCTGATGATGGCACAACGCTTTCCGAACGCGGAAATTACGTGTATAGAATTGGATGAAAAAGCCGCGGAAGAGTGTACTAAAAATGTGAAATCCAGTCCGTTTCACGAACGAATTAAGGTAATCCAAGGTGACCTTTTAGTGTCGTTAGCATCAAATTACGATCTAATCATTAGCAATCCACCGTATTATTTCACGGACAACAGCTCATCACAAGGAAATAGCCTACAAAAACACAGCTCTACGGAAGAATTTTCAGCATGGATTTTCGCCTGTTATTCGCTCCTTGCAACACATGGAACCTATTGGATGATATACCCGAGTAACCAAGAACACGCAATTGCGGAGATAACGAAGGCCCATAAATTCTACGAAACAACAAGGCATGTACTATTAAATCAACATCAGCAAGCTGTTCGAATAATTAGTGCCTACACAAAGCAAGCCAATCCGAGAATTGAAATGAATTTTTCGCTGCGAAATCAAGACGGAACCTACAGTAATTCCTATCTCGAACTAACCAAAGAATTTCATTCAAAAACACCATCAAGGTAACTTAGGTTACCGAAAGTAGTTCAATGAATGCGTACCTTCGTAAAAAATAATTGATCATGAAAAAAGGATCCAAACTCTACAGCATCGCCACCATGACTTGTCCGCAATGTCAGGAATCTAAAATGATGGTAGCTAACCCATACAGACTTTCCACCATAGGTGACGTGAAAGATACATGTGAGGTATGCTCCCTTGATTTAAATCCTGAACCTGGATTCTACTTTGGTGCCATGTACGTTTCATACGCCCTCGGAGTGGCAGTTTTTGTTACGATTTGGGCATCATGCAACTGGTTTTTTGATAACGTTGGCGTGTGGACACAAATTAGCTTGGTTCTCATTGCACTCATTGGTTTAGGTCCTTATTTATACGCCTTATCTAAAGTGATATGGGCTAACTTCTTTTTTAGTTATAAGCAGAATGCAGCCGCTCGTCGATAAAAAACAATTACTTCACGATACCATTGGGTATATTTTGGAAGAGGAGCTCATTGAAGAGATGAGTAAAATCGCGAAAATTCGCGAAACCGTTCAAGATGAAATTATTATTCATGTGGGCGATGAATTAAAAATGATTCCCATTGTGGTGTATGGATCGATCAAGGTATCCCGCGAAAATCCGGACGGTGATGAATTATTACTTTACTACATAGAAGGGGGCGACACCTGTGCTATGACCTTACAATGCTGCGTACGTAAAACGGATTCACAAATAAAAGCTACTTCCATGGAGCCTTCGCTCCTACTGATGTTTCCGAGCGAGTATATGCAACTTTGGATGGATAAATACCGCTCATGGCGGGAATACATTTTACAATCCTACCATACTCGAATGCTCGAGCTCATGGAAACCATTGATGAAATTGCCTTTATGCGCTTGGATGAACGATTAATAAAATATTTAACCGATCAGGCGAAATTACTGGGGAATCTAGAACTCCACCACACCCATCAGCAAATCGCAGATGACCTACATTCATCTCGGGTCGTGATTTCACGCTTGCTAAAGCAATTAGAAAATAAAGGGGCTATACAAATTCGAAGAAATCGAATTATTCTGAAAGAAATCTAGTCGTTACGCTGCAGCTTAAATTCCGAAGATTTATGAAAGGTAATCTTTGGATAATCTTGTTCGGCCATGGATAGTAAAAAAGGCGTTTCCGCTAAGAACACCCAGTTTTCGTCTTTATCAATCGCCATATGGTTAGATTTTGCGCGCTTAAAGCGCTCAATTTCGGCATCATCATCTGATGTTAACCAACATGCCTTAAAATAATTCCTAGGTACAAAACGACAATTCGCACCATATTCATGAATCAATCGGTAGTTGATTACTTCAAATTGTAACTGTCCCACCGTTCCCACAATTTTACGATTACCGGGTTGTTGTATAAATAATTGCGCTACCCCTTCATCAATGAGTTGCCTCACCCCTTTTTCGAGTTGTTTAGATTTCAAGGGGTCCAAATTCTCCAATTCCTGAAAGATTTCTGGAGAGAAGCTCGGAATTCCTTGATACATCATTTTTTCACCTTCCGATAGGGTATCCCCAATTTTAAAATTCCCGGAATCATACAGTCCCACAACATCCCCTGGAAAGGCCTCATCAATGACACTTTTGTCTTGAGCCATAAAAGAAGTTGGGTTGGGAAACTTCATTTTTTTATCGGAACGTACGTGATAGTAAAACTGATTGCGTTCGAATTTACCAGAAACGATTCGTAAAAACGCGATACGGTCGCGGTGTTTTGGATCGAGGTTTGCGTGAATTTTAAACACAAAGCCACTGAACTTTTCTTCCGAAGGCTCAATAAAGCGTGTATCGGTTTCCCTGCCTCGCGGTGATGGCGAAATGTCGCAGAAAGTATCCAACAATTCTTTTACCCCAAAGTTATTCACTGCAGAGCCAAAAAATACTGGAGCCACATCTCCAGATAGGTACGAATTTCTATCGAATTCATCGTATACCCCCTCTACCATAGCTAATTCCTCGCGCAATTCAGCCGCAGGTTGTTCTCCAATAATTTCGTCTAACTCAGGATTATTAATATCTTCGAAGGAAACCACTTCCTCGGATATTTTCGTTTTATTCGCAGCAAAAAGGTTTAATCCCCGCTGATAGATGTTATACACCCCTTGAAACCGATCCCCCATTCCAATGGGCCAGGTTAAGGGACAAACCCGAATATCTAAGGTTTTTTCTAATTCATCGAGCAAATCAAAGGCTTCTTTTCCGTCGCGGTCAAGTTTATTAATAAAAATTATAACCGGAGTCTTTCGCATGCGACAAACCTCCATTAAGCGCTTCGTTTGCTCTTCCACCCCGTTTGCGCAATCGATTACCAGAATTACGGAATCCACCGCCGTAAGCGTTCTGAACGTATCTTCTGCAAAATCTTTGTGCCCAGGAGTATCTAGGATATTAATTTGCTTTCCAAGGTATTGAAACGCCATCACTGAAGTAGCCACAGAGATTCCACGCTGTTTTTCAATTTCCATGAAATCCGAGGTGGCCGATTTTTTAATCTTATTATTCTTTACCGCACCAGCCGTCTGAATTGCTCCACCAAAGAGTAATAACTTTTCAGTCAGGGTTGTTTTTCCTGCATCCGGGTGGGAAATGATTCCAAAGGTTCTGCGTTTTTCGGTCGCTTCTAGATTTTTCATGGAAATGAAAAAGACCACACAAGGTGGTCTTTAAAAAGTTATTTAATTCGAATTAGAAAATCTCATTCGCAGCAAAATGAAACGCTCCTTCAATGGCAGCATTTTCATCTGAATCTGAACCATGAACGGCATTTCTACCTTTACTTTCTGCATATGCTTTACGGATTGTTCCTTCTGCTGCCTCCGCTGGATCGGTAGAACCAATGAGTTTGCGGAACGAAGCAACCGCATCTTCTTTTTCAAGAATTGCTGCGATGATTGGACCAGAAGTCATATATTCAACCAATTCACCGTAGAATGGACGCTCGTTGTGGACTTCGTAAAATTTACTGGCTTGCTCCGTAGATAAACGCGTAAATTTCATCGCCTTAATCGTAAAACCGTCTTGAATAATCATGTCGATAATTTTGCCCATGTGACCATTTTCGATTGCATCAGGCTTTAGCATTGTAAAAGTTCTATTCGTTGCCATTTTATTTGTAATTTGGATGCAAAGATAGGCATTACTTTTCAGTAAGGAAAATCTTAAAAACTATTTAAATCGATCGCATGATACGGTATTTTTTTGGCTCATTAATTTTATTAACTACGGCGTGTACGGGGAACCAAGCACCTGATTCTCGCGGCAAAAACCAAAGCGACCTTATCGAACAAAAGCGCCCTGAATCACATGTGAGAATTGATACAAATTCAGAAAAAGAAGCCCTGTCTACTCCCGATATAAACACCAAAAAAAAATTACGCAAAACTGTTGATGATTCGAAACAGCCAGCAACAAGCATTACCCCTGAAATCAACCTTTCGTCAGTAAACGCTCCTTATGTCAATCCAAATTTCAATGCGTGGGATGCATTTTTTGGTAGTGACCCCAAATGGGTGGCATTGTATCAAGAAAGTATTGCACATTACCTACAGGGTTTAGCGAACAATCTGGAACAAAACAGCACATTGCAGATGGAGCGAAGCATGATTGTTTTCGTTTATGGAAAAAAAATGCAAGACGCATTTATGCTTACTCCAGAATTTGCCGAATATGCAAAAATACGCTTTGAAAAATCAACTGAATTTGCAGACTTTGTCCGAACCTATCCTTCGCGGATTATTGAAGATTAAGTGTTTGTGGCAAGGCCTTTTTTCTGGTGGCAAATTCAATAATGATGCCTATCGTTGGCTGTACAATTCCAGAGGTATTTTCAATCAATTTGGTTTTGTATCGCGTAGGATCATTTGGATCTATAACCGGCGCACCAGAAGCATCAGTTTCTACCAATAAAATCGGAGCTACTTTGGTTTTATACCCGTAAAGATTTTGAATGTCTAAGTAGAAATTCATGTTGAATTTATCCAAGAAAAGTTTTTTATCGAGCCGTACATTCAATTGATGGAAACTTGCTTCTCGTTCTGTATTTAAGCGGCTGTAATCCAACAATCCTACTCCATTGATGTTCCAATTGGAAATCAAACGCGAGGTCTCAATATCATATGGGGTATATGGGGAACCCCCGGAGAACAACCAACGCATACCAAGCTCCCACCCTTTTTTGAAACGCTTACCTCCCGTTAAAGAAACAATGTGTCGGCTATCCCACGCGGTTGGAACAAACACATCGTTTTTATTTTTAAACTCCGAAATCACATAGGTGTATGCAACCACGGCATAAAACCCTTTGTATAGCTTTTGTTGAAACAGGAACTCACCGCCGTATGTTCTGCCTTTCGATGTACTGTTCACGGCCTCATTACCCACTACGCCAAAATCCGAACCTTGGTTTGCAAGGGAAATGGAATCTTTAAGACTGAAGGGGTACCGATCGTAATTTTTATAGAATCCTTCCAAGGTCAGCCTCGAACTTGCCTTAGTTCGATACTCTGCGCCAATCACAAAATGATCCGCGCGGATGTACTGAATCTCATTCTCCTTATTCACCAATGCTCCAAGAGAATTTCGGTATCCTAAGATGGTATAGGCGGGAATCTGGTGAAACCTAGAAACATTCGCATTCAACGCAAAAGATTCATTGATTCGAAAATTCAAAGACAGTGAGGGAGACATCTGATTTAAGAGGTTCGCCATCGTATTCGAATAATTCGACCCATCCATGCGCAAACCAAAGGAAGCATTTAAACGCTCTTTAAAAAACGACTGACTCACCTGGGTGAAAAAAGCATATTTACTCAAGAATAAATCCGAGGTATAGTCAATCACCTGAGGAATTCCTTGAATGGTAACATTGGCATAGGTCTCGTTTCGATATCGGGCATACTCATATCCTAAACCAATATTCCATCGGAACCCATTCTTGCGATACGTGTGTTCCATTCGCAGTTTATTCTCTGCTTCAAACGATGCGTAGTTTTGCAATAAATTCGCCGGGGTTTCGATAAGGTCCTTATACCGGTATGCTTTGTTATTAAGCATATTTCTTGAAACCACGATGTTTTGGATGGACTGTTCTGAAAAATGTTGATAATTGATTCCTACGGTATAATTCCACTGACTTTGCATGGGGATATTTCCAAGCAAGAACTTGTTGTAGGCAATCTGAGCGGTATCGGTTAACCCATCATTCACATCTGCATTCAACGCAAATTGATCGATGGCACCTAAGCCAATAAAGGAAATGCGATTCTTTGCATTGAGGTCCACGTTTACTTTGTATTGAAAATCGTTATATGTTGGTAGGATCGGTAATTTTAATGCCGCGAATAGAAATTGGAGGTAAGACCTACGGGCAGAAAAAATAAAATTCGCCTTTTTCCCAAGCGGACCATCAAAGGTAAGGGCCGCATCGCTGGAGCCTAATGCAAAATTCGTAATTAATCCATCCTCATTCCCATCCTTTTGTTTGAAGGCCAATACACTACTCAACCCGTTGGCACGATTGGCAGGAAAAGCACCTGAGTAAAAATCCACCTCATTAATGAAGTTTACGTTGAGTAAACCCACAGGACCACCGCTGGAACCTTGCGTTGCGAAGTGATTTATGTTAGGTACTTCAATACCATCCAAATAGAATTTGTTTTCACCGGGAGAACCCCCACGAATAATAATGTCATTTCTAAAGGTTGCTCGGGAAGCAACCCCAGGAAGTGCAGCAATTACTTTGCTAACATCCCTGTTCGCCCCCGGAAGACGCTCAATTTCTGTAGCATTTAAGGTTTTTAAAGAAACTGGGGATTCTGTGTTACGCTGAAATTTGGGACCTTTAACGACCACCTCTTCCGCTTCTTTGCCAGAAACGATTTCTTCAAGTGCAAAATCAAGGGTAACGGAACGTGCATTCGTTACGGATATTTCATTCTGAAAAGCAGCCTTATACCCCGTCGCTGTTGCTCTAAAGGTGTAAATTCCTGGAGGCAATTTAGTGAATTCAAACTTCCCTTCTGCATCTGAAATCGTGCCCGTTGAGAGTTCAATAATCAATATTTTCACACCTTCCAGCGCTTGATTATTGGTGAGATTCACTGCCTTCCCGCGAACAATTCCATTTTGGGAAAAAGAAAGAAGGGGAAATAAAAATAGTAGAAAATAAAAGCCTCGCATGTTATATGATGTTTAAATCGAAACATACGAGGCCAATAAAAGTTCGTTGTGGCGTATTATTCCTTCCCGAGCATTTCATTTTTCAAACTCTCTTGGGCCGGTGAAGTACCCAACCAAATCGCGAAGAGTGCCTTTTTAAAATCAAGGCCTGGTATGGTTCCTTTAAGATCGCCGTTCTTGTAAATTTTAACGCCCTTGGATGGAACATAGTCAAAATAGATTTTATCCCCATCTTTAAACTCCTCGCTCAAACAGGTCATGAACTTTTTTTGTTCTTCAGACGTAGCTTTTCCAGAACTTGCATTTTTAAATCCTTCGGTTACTGCCGTTTTGAATTTATCGCGAGTCACCATTGACGAAACGATTTTGATGTGAATCCCCATCTCTTCGTCTGCACTGATAATTTTAGAGGCATCGGTTGACTTCTTTTTCAAATATAAGGCCGCCACGTACATGTCCATAAAGTACTTTTCCCGAACACCTGCCCCATTAATTACAACCTCTTCCTCATTAATGGTTGTTTCGGTGTAAAAAGTTACTCCGTGAAATTCTTTAGTTTTTTTGGTTTGTGACCAGCCTATCGAAACGACGCTAAGCACAGTCATGAGTAAAATAATTTTTTTCATATGATTTATTTTTTTCGAAACTACTAAAATATTTTAGATATCACGTTACGGACAATTTCCATGCCGAAGGGAGTCATTATCGATTCCGGATGAAACTGAACGCCGTATTGTTTTGTTTCTTGATTCTCGATGGCCATGACAACACCTTCTTCATCCAAGGCAGCAAGGCAAGAGGTGGGAAGGTCCTTCAAGGCCCAACTGTGATACAATCCCACCTCCAGTTGCTTTGGGAGCGCATGAAATAACCCTTTGTGGGACTGTATTTGCACTAATGTAGGCATCCCATGCCGGATTGAACTTAAATTATACATGGTTCCTCCCAAATCCACCCCGAGGCCTTGCATCCCTAAGCAAACTCCGAAAACCGGGATCTTTCCTCTGCAATACGCGATTATAGCATACATTGCCTGTGTTTCTTGCGGTAATCCGGGACCAGGAGAAAGCACAATGCCGTTGAATTCGTCCAAAAACTGCAAGTGTTCTAGATCAAACTCAGCATCGGATTGCACCACTACCTCGCAGCCGAGTGCTTCAAAATAATGCACCAAATTAAAAACAAAGGAATCGTAAAAATCTACTACAAGTACACGCATTTTATTCAATTGTTTTACTTTTACAAAGTTAGCTTCATAGGGCATCAAACGTTCAATTTTATGAAACAATCCGTAAATATACCAAATGCACCGGCGCCAATCGGCCCGTATTCTCCAGCAATCATTGCAGGAAATCAGTTGTTTGTAAGTGGTCAAATCCCCTTAAATCCGCTGGATGGAACGTTTAGGAACGGAAACATCGTGGAGGCAACTACCCAGGTTATGGAAAACCTTAAGCACCTGGTAGAAGCCGCAGGATTCCACATGAACGATCTTGTAAAGTGCAGTATATTCCTTAAAGATCTGGCAAATTTTACAGCGGTAAATGAAATTTATTCCCGCTATTTTGAAGAAACTCCTCCTGCACGAGAAACGGTGGAAATCAGTAGACTACCGATGGATGCCATCATAGAAATTTCTTGCATCGCAATAAAAGCGTGAATTCTAACCAGGACATAGCATTAACCGTAATTATCGTTAATTACAACGTAGCTTATTTTTTAGAACAGTGTTTACTTTCTGTGTACAATGCCAAAGGGATTGAAAACCTAGAGGTTATGGTCATTGACAACCGAAGCAGTGACAATTCTGTTGCGATGGTCCGTGAAAAATTTCCTGAAGTCCAGTTAATAGTCAACGAGGAAAATGTGGGGTTCTCTAAAGCCAATAACCAGGGAATAGTTCGAGCGCGAGGAGAATTTGTGGTGTTGTTGAATCCAGACACCGTGGTGGAAGAAGAAACCTTTGAAAAAACGATCAAGGCCTTTCGACGAAACCCTGAAATCGGCGGCATTGGCGTGCGAATGGTGGACGGAAAAGGTAGTTTTTTACCGGAATCGAAGCGGGGTTTACCTACTCCGTTGGTTGCCTTTTACAAGGTCTTTGGCTTAGCCCGTATGTTTCCTAGCTCTAGGCGTTTTGGCCGCTACCACCTGAGTTATCTGAGCGAAAAGGAGAACCATGAAGTGGATGTACTCAGCGGGGCGTTTATGGGTTTAAGGTGCAGTGTGTTAAACCAAATCGGATTACTTGACGAGGCGTTTTTCATGTATGGCGAGGACATTGACTTATCTTATCGCATACAACAAGCCGGATACAAAAACTTGTATCTCGCAGAAACCACAATCATTCATTACAAGGGAGAAAGCACGAAAAAAAGCTCAGTAAATTATGTGTTCGTCTTTTATCGCGCCATGATTATTTTCGCACGGAAGCATTTTTCCCAAAACTACGCCTTCCTATTCTCGGTATTCATCCATATTGGTATCTACGTGCGGGCATCGATGGCCATTGGAAAACGAATCGCGAGTAAAACCATGCCTGTCATTTGGAACGGCGGAATCGGGATTCTTGGATTGTATGGCCTCGCCGAATTTTGGAAAACACACGACATTTCCTTTCCATCAATTGTTTACTACGCCATGATTCCCTCGTATTGGGTGATTTGGTCGCTAACCAACGTATTATCAGGAACATTTGACCCTCCATTTAAACCTTCAAAATTATTAAAATCAACCGTGGTTGGTACGCTACTGATTTTAATGGCCTATGCGCTACTTCCAAAGGAATTGCAGTTTTCAAGGTTGTTTATACTTGTTGGGTCGGTATGGTTTTTAGGATGGAATGTTCTTGATCGCTTGATTCGCTACTTGCTCTTTAAGCAATCCAGCGGATGGAATCCTTCTCGAAAGAAACGCTTTCTAATTGTTGGTGAAGAATCTGAATTTAAACGAATTAAACGCCTACTACTTCAACATATGAATGAGGTAGCATATATTCATGGTACGTGGATTCATCAGACGTATCCGGAGGCCAGATACACACTCAATGAATTCGAACACCGAACGAATTTAAATTTGTACGATGAAATAATTTTTAGTGCGAAAGACCTAAGTGCACATCAAATTATTCATTGGATGACCTCTATTAAATCAGCGCATATAGATTTCAAAATTGCGCAACCTGATGCTGATTTCATCATTGGCAGTAACTCCATTGAAACTTCAGGGGAAACCTACAAGTTGAATATCAATAAACTAAGTAGACCTGAAAACTTGCGTTCCAAGCGATTCTTAGACATCAGCATTGGGCTCTTTCTGCTCCTCTCTTCCCCTTTGACGATATGGATTTATCGTGATAAAGTAGGAATCTTTAAAAATATCTTCCATGTAATTGCTGGACGTAAAACTTGGGTTGGATTTATTCCAACAAATTCCGCCTTTAAAGACCCACAGCTTCCAACGTTAACACGGGGAATATTAACTCCAAATCCTACCTTAATGTATGAAGAACGGGTAATACACGACAAATTGAACCTGTTGTATGCAAGAGACTACAGTATCCTCACGGATCTTCGAATCATCCTTGGTTCCTTTAGAAAACTTGACCAACAAAGCTAAAAATACCCGTGAATTTTAAAGGCTTTTTCATACCTTTGCACCACCTTAGCAGACAAATATGGCAGAAATAGAGATTCGTTTACCCAAAATGGGGGAAAGTGTTACCGAAGCAACAATTACAAACTGGTTAAAAAATGTTGGGGAATCCGTAGCCTTGGATGAACCGCTGGTGGAAGTTGCAACCGATAAAGTAGACAATGAACTCCCTTCTGAGGCTGCAGGGATCTTGATCAAACAATTGTTTCAAAAAGACGAAGTTGCGCAAGTTGGAGATGTTATCGCCATACTTTCGACCGATGGGACGGATAGTGCCACACCTAAAGAAAACGCGCAACCCACTGAAAACAAACCCGTTGTTGTCGAGAAAACGGTCAACGAAAATACACCAGTAACGAGTGCTGTTCCTACCGCGGTGGTAAGTTCTTCCAATCGATTTTACTCACCACTCGTAAAGAGCATTGCTTCACAAGAGGGCATCAGTCAAACAGAACTGGACAGTATTGTGGGTACAGGTTCCGAGGGAAGAGTAACGAAAAAAGATATTTTAGCACATATTTCAGGACGAAGTAACCAAGCAGCGGTCGTTGAAACACCTCGTGTTATTGAACCGACAAATACAGCGCACAAACCAACCCCAATTCCAGTGATTCCTTCGGGAACGGATGAGATCATCGAAATGGATCGTATGAGAAAGCTGATTGCAGATCACATGGTGATGTCAAAAAGCGTTTCCCCGCATGTCACTTCATTTGTGGAGGCGGATGTTACCAATCTTGTGCATTGGAGGAACAAGGTGAAGAAGGAATTTTCAGCTCGTGAAGGGGAAAATATTACCTTCACTCCTATTTTCATTGAAGCCGTAGTACGAGCGATTCAAGATTTCCCGATGATCAATGTATCTGTGAACGGAACCACGATAATCAAGAAAAAAGACATCAATATAGGAATGGCTACCGCACTTCCTTCAGGAAATTTGATTGTTCCTGTGATTAAAAACGCCGATCGTTTAAATATAGTTGGTCTTACCAAAGCGGTCAATGAATTGGCCAACAACGCACGAAATAATAAATTAAAGCCTGAAGATATTCAAGGCGGTACCTACACCATTACAAATGTTGGTACCTTCGGAAATGTGATGGGTACCCCAATTATTAATCAACCTCAAGTTGCGATTTTAGCCTTGGGTGCTATTCGTAAAGTTCCTGCTGTTATTGAAACCCCAGAAGGTGATTTTATCGGCATCCGCCAGAAAATGTACCTTTCCCACTCGTACGATCATCGTGTAGTTGATGGTGCCTTGGGCGGTCAATTCGTGCGACGGGTAGCCGATTATCTCGAACAATTTGATATCAATCGCAAATTTTAATTAAATTAACCTTCTCAAAACTACCGATTTATGAAGAAATTAAGCATCATTTTTTCTTTTCTTAGCCTCAACCTATTTGCACAGATGAATGAAGTTGAAGTAAAAAACATGATAAAATCTGCCGAAGAACCTCAACTGGTTACAGAGTGTTCGCGATTTCTTCAAGAAAATTTTTATCATTTTGCTGATTTAGTTACCGACAAACTATTGACTCTACAACCGAAAAACGGTAACTACAATTACCGAAAAGGCTTTATTTTGCTGGGAATGAACAAATCTCCTGAATTGGCACTTAAGCACTTGGAATTAGCTTCAACGAAAACAGAAATCAACTATGATATCTATTCCCCAAAAGAAACTAGCGCTCCAAAGGATGTCTACTTCTACTTAGGAATTTGCCATCACCGCTTAGGGAACTTAGACAAAGCGCTAGGTTTTTACAATCAGTTTTTATCAGAAACCCAAAAAGGATCCACACTCATCCCAATGGCTGAGATTCGTGTAAGTCAAATCAATACCGCAAAAAAATTAAGCAATGCCCCAGAGGCCGGGATTGCATTGACTTCAGTGAATACGTTATACAACGAAGCGGGTGCCTTCATTTCTCCGGATGGAAAGTCCTTGCTGTTTTCCTCTGCGAAACCTCTAAGCGACAATGGCTCTGCAGCCTACGTAGAACCTATGTTCAATGTATTGCCTTCGAATGTTTACCAAACCAGCATGAATCGAAAGGGAAATTGGTCTGAGGTCTCCGGATTCCCTGTAAACGAGGTTAAAATTGACGAACTCATCAGTGGCATCAGTGCAAATGAACGCGTACTTTATTACTCCAGCTGGAACAATCCGAATGTCTTCGTAACTGAATTAACGAACGGTGTTTTTTCCCCTTCAAAACCGGTAAAACTGAGTGTTAACAATGGTAAAGAAAAATCTGCTCCTTTTAACATGCAGCTGAGCGTAAGCCAAGACGGCAAATACGCCTACTTCGTATCCAATGCCATGAGCGGAAAAGGCGGATGGGATCTTTTTGTTTGTGAGAAAAATGGCGAAACGTGGTCTGAAGCAAAAAACATGGCGATGCTTAATTCAGAAGCAGATGAAATGGCTCCATTTGTTTCGTTCGACGGAAAAACACTTTATTTTGCTTCGAATAATGCGCAAAGTATTGGCGGTTACGACATTTTTAAATCTACTAAAGATGAAAACGGAATGTGGTCAAAACCTACAAATCTTGGTACCTCAGTAAATTCATTCTCAGACGAGGTGTATTTTAGTGTTACTGGAGATGGAATCACGGGTTATGTCACTTCTAATCGGATTAGCTCCATGGGAATGTATGATATCTACCAGGTGAGTCCAAACGAAACTCCATCTGCGATTACAATGCTTGACGGAAGAATCGTAAATACTAAAGGAAACGCAATTCCTGAACAGTCCTATATTACCTTAAAATGTACCAACTGCGCAAATTCCACAGAAACCTTGCTCTCTCCCAGAATGCGCGACGGGGTTTTTGTTGCTTCGTTAGAAAAATGTAAAGAATATGAACTCGCATACTACTACGGTCCGTTGACCACCAAGCCATACACCAACCGATTTAATACCACGTGTGACGCCTCCTTTGAAATCATTAATAAAAAAGTCCTAATCATTGATGAGGATTCTAAAATTATTCCGTTCCCTACCTATGAAATTAAAGGGGTTGTGGTGGACATTGAAAGTGGTGCTCCTGTTGCAAATGCCTCAGTGAATGTGTCTATTGATGGCAAAACATCTACGGCAATAAGTGGTGCGAATGGAATGTACCGAAGCGAACTGATCGCCTCGTATGAATACGAGTCTCACATTGCCGGAGAATTAACGGCGGGTGCGGAAGGGTACTTAAATGCATCCTCCAAAGTGGATACCGATTTATTAGAAGACTCCGTGGTTACCGTTAACTTCAAATTAGAGGCTACACAAAAAGGATTTATAGGTCCGTATTTGGTAAATTACCAGTTTGACCGCTATAACCTCACTGATTTCTCGAAAAACAAATTGAAAGGGGTTATTCAGGTTATGAATGATAACCCAAGTTTAAAAATCGAAATCCGTTCTCATACAGACAGTCGCGGACCAGCAATCTACAACCAGTGGCTTTCGGACATGCGTGCTAAAACAGCCATGAACTACATTAAGGCCTTGGTGGTGAATCCTGAACGAATCTCTGCGAAAGGATTTGGTGAAAGCGAATTACTTAAACCATGTGGAGACGGAGTTAGTTGTTCAGATGCGGATCATTTGGCTAACCGTCGTACGGAGTTCATTATCCTGAAATAATGCGCTTATCGCTCACTAAGCCCTTGTGTTTTTTCGACCTAGAAACGACAGGTACACAACTTACTAAGGACCGAATTGTACAGCTTGCTGCCGTGATTTTATTTCCGGATGGACGTCGTGAATCCCGCAATTATATTGTCAACCCAGAAATCTCTATTCCTGAGGAGATCACTGCCATTCATGGGATCAGTAATGAAATGGTGCAAAATGCTCCAAAATTAGCGGAGGTTGCAGAGGAGATTATTGCCTTCATGGGTGAATCCGATTTAGCGGGCTATAATTCTAACAAATTCGATATTCCATTCATGGTAGAGGAATTTTATCGCGTTGGCCATCCCTTTCCGATGGAAGGCCGAAATTTTGTAGATGTACAGAACATTTTCCATAAAATGGAACAGCGTACCCTGTCTGCCGCCTATCAGTTTTACTGCGGTAAACCCATGGAGAATGCCCACGACGCCTTGTACGACACAGAAGTTACCTTGGATGTCTTTCTCGCACAATTAGATCGATACGACCAACTTCCCCCCGAAATACCCGCCCTAGCTGCATTTTCAAGCAATAGCCCATTAGGAGCTGTTGATTTTGCCGGAAGATTAGCAAAAAATCAAAAGGGAGAAATCATGTACAACTTCGGAAAACATAAGGGGAAAACGGTTGAAGCGGTTATGAAATTAGAACCTGGATATTACGGTTGGATGTTAGATGCGGATTTCCCGTTCCAAACCAAAGATTGCTTACGCGCGGAAGTAAACCGTTTGAAAGCGCTTAAAGAACATACCAAGGAGGCTGGATTTCAAGATAAACTCAACCAACTTTCTTCGAAATTCAATAAAAAATGAAAATCATTTGTATTGGACGAAACTATGCGGATCATGCGGCCGAAATGAACGCGGAAGTTCCAAGCGCCCCTGTTTTCTTTATGAAACCCGATACAGCACTCTTAAAAGATGACGTATTCTATTTCCCGGGATTCACCAACGAAATTCATTATGAATGCGAACTAGTGGTCAAAATTGATCGCGTTGGCAAACACATCGACCCGGCATTTGCACACAAATACTATAGCAGTGTTGGCCTTGGCATTGATTTTACTGCCCGTGACCTTCAATCCGAATGCAAAGCGAACGGACTGCCATGGGAAATAGCGAAAGCCTTTGACCAAAGCGCCGTGGTTTCATCCCAATGGATTCCAATTACTCCTGAAACATTTGATTCCCTATCCTTTGAGTTTCATCAAAATGGTATACGTAAACAGCATGGGAATCCAACCCTGATGTTATTTAACATTGATCAAATCATTGCCTACATTTCCAAATTCATTACGCTAAAAACTGGTGATTTAATCTTTACTGGAACCCCTGCAGGTGTTGGTCCGATTGCCATTGGTGATGAATTAGTTGGGACCTTGAACGGACAAGAAATGTATCGGATTACGGTGAAGTAAGATCCCTTAAAATAGATTAAAGCTTCACGACTCGTCCAATCGGTTTTCCTGCATGAAATATGAGGTAAACCCCCTGTTGAACCTCCCTTAAGGGTAAAGTACACTCCATCGAATTACAGGAGTAATCCAAGATGCATTTGCCTGAAAGATCAAACAAGGTGACGCTCCACAAATTAACCGATGATTTAATGGTGATGTCATGTTGTGTAGGGTTAGGATACAAGGTTATGGCAGGGTCCAATAATTCCGTTTGACTTAAATTACTTCCTGCTTCGTGTTCTAATCGAAAAATCCCTCCTAAATCTTGCCCAACGTAAAGGTCCAGTCGACCGTCGTGATCAATATCGTCGACTGCTACGGCAGAAAATGATCCCACTTCCAATCCTAAAAATGGGAAAGGGCGCAAATTAAAGGTGTCATTCAGGTGATCATCGATGCTGTCGTAAAAGCGGATTTTACCGTCGTACCCTCCAATCATTAAATACGTAGTATCTTGCCATCTAAAAAAATGCGGTTGAGGAAATCCATCAGGAGTAGCGATCACGATGTCAATACCCCCGAGGCTTGGGTCCATTAACGTAAACGTTGGAGCCGCTGAAGTACCCGTATTTTGGAAATACTGTAAGGTCCCTGTTTTTTCACCAATAATTAAATCCAACAGCGAGTCTTTGTTTAAATCAAATAATTGTGGTGCTGCCAGCTGTCCGACGTCGATGCTCTGAAATTGGGTTTGAGCTGGACCAAAAACTGGGGAAGACCCCGTACTTTGATTTTGGTAATACCGCAAGGTACCATCTTCCAATCCTAGGATTAATTCTGGCCTTCCATCCCCTGTTAAATCTCCAAAGGTGGGCATGGTTCTATACCCGAGATTCAGCTGGCTTAAGTTCAGAAAATCATTATCCACAAAGGTGAACACTGGATTTGCTAAGGTTCCAGTATTTTTATAATAGGCAATTCGAGATTCAGTTAAAAGCGTCTGTTTATAGGCAAAATAATTCGCGACAAATAAATCAGGAAGGCCATCATTGGTAACATCGGCAAAGACTGGAACGGATCCAATGCCATGTTCAATCATGTCGCGCTGCAGAAACGCATCAGTTTCATAGATAAAATTTGGAACCGATACCGACCCTTGATTTTTGTATTTCCATACACTTTGTTCATTCTCAGAAGTACCTCTGGCATTCGGACTGCAAAGCAAGTCCTTCTTCCCATCAAAATCCACGTCCAAATAAAACGCCCCTGGAAACAATTGAAGGTCCAAAGACACCGAATTTGAAGGGAAATTGGGATCTACAGAAATCATCTGCGAATTCGTATTCGGGTTAGTTCCGCCATTCATCAACTTGTTCAAATTTCCGTATGCTACATCGCCAATCAACAAATCAAGTACACCGCTGTTGTCTAAATCAAGCGCCAACAACGTAGAACCGGCATGTGCTTTTTCTTCTTCTTCGGGTTTCGGAATTACCGGTAGCTGCGGATTGGGCACATTTCCCGTGGTGCATAAACTTCCTGTATCGAACAATGTAATGGCATTTGAAGTAACTTCTTCTCTGAATCCTCCCCAGCATTTGTTTTTAAGGACAAAAATCAAGCTATCACAATGACCATAGAGTTCTTTGGACATGTTTTTGTGATACTCCACATGATCTCCCGCAATGGAAAAGGTTAATATATCCAAATCCGAATCTCCGTCTACATCCACAATGGCGGGGATGTCTGCAGAACTTACATAGAGTCCCATGAACATGCCGTTATAATCTGAATAGAGCAAATTCTTTTCAAGCACCCATTGCAGCCCTACCCCACTGTTACCCGCATTTCGGTAAACTTTTACACCTCCGATTCCATAGGTAAATAAATCATTTTTCCCATCTAAATTATAATCTGCCAAGAACATTCGATAGCGCACATCCGATGGGAACAAGGCATCGCCGTAGGGGTTGAATTGATAGGAATGTGCAGCCCCTTGAATCCGATGTTCAAACACACGAATTTGGTCGTTGCTTCGATCTAACAAAATCAAATCCAGGTCACCGTCGTAATCATAATCCAACTCAGAAAATTGCGCGTAATTAATGCCGCCTGCCCATGGAAACTTAAGGGTATTCCCCAGCTTAACCACTGGAATTGAATCGTTGTAATTGAATTGAAATTGAGCAACATATGAATTCAACAGAAACAATGCACTGATTAAAACCGAGAATCGATGGTGTATGAAAGAATTCATGTTGTAAATTTACGGAAGAAAAAAATAGCATATGCAAAAGCCTTTAGTAATACTCCTCCTCTTTGTTTCATCGCTCGGATTTGCTCAACAGCAATTGAATGTGCTATTTATTGGGAACAGCTACACCTATGCCAATGATTTGCCCGGAACGCTCGTTCAACTTGCTGCGGCGATGGGAGATCAAGTGAATGTAGATTCCAAAACCAATGGCGGATATACCTTTCAAATGCATAGCCAAGATCTGGTAACGTATCAAAAAATTAATGCACAAGCGTGGGATTATGTAGTAATTCAAGGACAAAGTCAAGAACCGTCATTTCCTTTTGGGCAAGTTAACACGCAGTCCATCCCTTTTGCCATGCAACTCGCCGATTCCGTATACGCTAAACATGAATGCGCTCAGGTAAATTATTTTATGACATGGGGAAGAGAGAATGGAGATCCACAATGGGACAGCATCAATACCTTTAATAAAATGAATGCGCGATTGCGTGATGCGTATTTACGGATTGCAGATTCGAGTAATGCGGGAGTGAGTCCTGTGGGTTCCGCATGGCGGTACATCCGAGAAACACAACCCAGCATTCAATTGTATGTTGGTGATGGTTCGCATCCATCGGTGGCGGGCACGTATTTAGCGGCCTCTGTATTTTACGTTTGCCTTTTTCATAAAGCCATTACACCAAATTTAGCCTACACGGCAGGGTTGGATGCGGTCACGGCGCAACACTTGATTGATGCGGCAAACTTAGTGGTCTTGGATAGCATGGGTACGTGGATGCTAACCCATCCAGATTCGCTAACCACCGTAGCAATCAGTGCACAACTGGGAGGAATTCCTGGCGGCTATCTTTTTGAAGCGAATTGCAATCACTGCGATCAAATCTCGTGGGATTTCGGAGATAACCAAACAAGCACCGGAGACCAAGTAGCACATACCTTTGCAAATGGCAGTTATTGGGTGACCTGCACGGTTACAGATCCATGCGGACAAGCTATAGATTCTATGCAAATAACCGTTGGGTCAAACGGGATTTCAGCGCTTGAATCAGAGATTTCCATCCAAGCACTTGATGGACAACAATGGCACATTGAAGGCAATAACATAAATCAATTCGACATCATGGCCTTTGATTATTCGGGTAAAGTACTTGAACTAAAACTACAGGATGCAACGAAGGACGCCATCAGGTTCTCACTTCCCACTTCATTTGCATTTATCCGCTTAAACGGACACTATTATCGCTTGCCGGTTATTGTACAATAAAGTTGATTTTATTCGTTTTTGACAGCATTTCTATATGTCAAAATCCCTTTCAAGAATTTATATTCATGCCATTTGGTCTACCAAAAAAAGATTGCCACTGATTTCTTCTGAAATAGAGCAGGAACTGTATAAACATTTGAGGCAAGAACTACTAAAATTGAAATGTGAGCCTTACGCCGTTAACGGAATGTCTGATCATGTTCATTGTTTATTTCAGTTAAACCCTAAGCTGAAAGTCATTGACATTATGAAACAAATTAAAGGAAGTAGTGCTCATTATTTAAACCATCACTATGAAAACGAGCATGTAATATGGCAGCGCGGATTTTCAGCATTTAGCGTTTCAAAAGGTGTATTCCCAATTGTGAAAAGATACATTGAAAATCAAAAATCTCATCATGAGAAATGACTAGGATGAGATTATTCCTTGGGTGTAGGTTTAAACCCACATCCAGGGAAATGAATTCTGAAATACGATTATTCTTTGGGTGTGGGTTTAAACCCACACCCAAAGACATGTATCCGGGGGCGGATTTAAATCCGCCCCCGGATCACAACTCTACAGCTACTTCGTTGCGTCTAGCAATGATATCCCAAGGCGCATTGTAAGCCATGAATAAAAATGGTTCCTTGTAAGAAATCTTGGCATCATTCAGAATTTGTTTCAATTTGAGCTGATGTTTTTCAATACGTTTGTCGTTGGCCCATCCGCCAAAGCGAATTACTGCCAAGCGCTTTGCGCCAACCTCTGTAATGTTTACATTCGCTGAGTTTGGGTTTGGTAATTCATCCTTCGCGTATTGCTTTGGCATCACGAAATACATGCTTGCATCAGATCCCTGTTCCATAATCACCGGGGAAGTCATGGCGATTTTCTGCTGCTTTTGATTATTTCCAAAAATGTATGAGGCAATGCTGCGGAATCCTTGCGATCCATATTGATCAAAAGATGCACCTCCTAGGGAAGTTTTGGCTACAACCATAGCCGAATAGGCTCTGATTTCTACCTTATTTTCTAGCACACGTTCAACAGTGTACGCTGGTTTTTCTATTCGTGACATGTAAAATGAATTAAGCCCAATCAACAGGAATACTCCAACAATGAGCCATGTAAAGATACGTTTCATAGGGGTGGTTTACAAATAGAACAACTGGAAGACTGAAAAGGTTGGAAATGGTTAGAAATATTAAAATAAATCAAAAACTGAACTCACTGGCCGCAATTAATCCCTGGGTGGAATTAATCCCTGGGTGCGGATTTAAATCCGCACCCAGGGAAATTAGCTTCTATGCATTTAACGTTACTTCTGAATCCAGAGCGATTCTGTAATGCGCTGCGTGGATCCAAGCAGTTGAATTACATACATTCCTGATGGAAAGGTACTAATATCCAAGGTGTTTTTTCCTTGATTTTCAAGGGTTTGACGCGAGACCATTCTTCCCATAGCATCAATTAATGCGATTTCTTCAATGGCTGCCTCGGCATCGACCTCAATGGTAAGTTGGGTTGTTGCTGGGTTTGGATAAATTTTATACCCTAAGCCGTGATCAAGTACCCCGGCACATCCTTCTACCGTGATTTCTTGGGTATAAAACGAAGTTCCTGCAGCGTTTTCTACATAGACGGTCACATGATAAGTACCTGTTTGTTCAAAGCTCACGATGGGATTTGCTTCCGTGGAATAGGAAGGGACTACCCCATTGGAAAACGACCAAAAATACTGGTTGTTGGTTCCGGTACCGTCGTAGGTTAATTGTAGAGGAACTCCAAAGCAGGCCGGTGTAGCATCGGTAGTATAGAGAGCAACGGGAACTACTTCCGTTTGACCGTCATTGCGCGTATACCAAATGGGAGAAGTAAAAATCTCGTCGCCATCCATTTGCACAATGCGGGCATAATAGTAATACGTTTCTCCATTCTGAATGGGGTGATTATAAGACACCGTGTTTTGTGCGCCAACTTGAGTGAGTAAGGCAGCCTGTTGCCCACTTCCCGGAACGCCATAATAAATGGAAATGTAATTGACGGCTTCAGAAATATCCAAATCGATGCAATCAATAAATATAGTCGGATTACCAGCTTGTTCTATGATGCTCCCCATCGGTTGCTCGTTGATCCGGAAATCCGGCCTGAAATTCCAATCGTCGGTCGAATAAAAATGCATTTTCCGCAAGGCGTACATGATATCATTCTTCGTGAGGTTTGGTGCTAACAAGCCCATTCTACCCTGCTGGGAGCGACCAAACACGCTGTAATGGGTGTCGTGATCTAAACCAATCCCTACATGGTATCCTTGTTTAAGTAACTGTGTATACCGCGACCAGTAGGAACCGGTAGATGGGTTGCTGTAGGTAAAGTTTTGTGAAAAGGCGGGACCACTTCTGAACGGCATGCCTACAATGGCTTGGTCTGCATTGAAATCCCACGGTTTAATTAATAAAGAATCAAAATCTGCCGCTTGTGGATGCGCTAGGTATCCAAAACAATTCGGTTTACTATTGATTACATTCCATAAGCCTTGAAAATCGGTGGGTTGTACGTATTCATCGTACAAATTATTTTCCCAACCGATTAAGCTATCGTACCCGTAGATTAACACATGACCTCCTTGCGAAATGATCCCCCATTCCATGCCGTACATGGCAATGAACGTATCTTCTATGGTTGCAAGTTCTGCATCGGCTACTCCGTTGTAATAATTTTGTTTACTGCTCATCCCTGCATTGCTGTGATTGTGTTCAGAAATCCCATAAAAATCGATGTGTTCAGACTCGTTCGCGTAGAGAAAATCTTGATAAGGCGTATACATCCCCGACGTTAGGCTGTCTTTGTTTCCATCCGAATACCCGGAATGTGCGTGAATGTTACCAAAGTAGAAATTATACGCTTGTCCAAAGAAAAAGGTCGATGAACACGTAAGAAAAAGTACAAGTAGAGATTTAATCATTGACGCGAAGGTAAATAAAATCAAGGATTTTTAAAAGGTATGACTCAAGGTGAATTCATATTCATTTAATATAAAATTAACACTAACGTCAACTGATCGAATTTTGACGGGGGTGGATATTGAGTCAAAGTCAAGCACACTTCGATGATTTAAAACGCAATGACTCAGATGAAGAGCGGATTCAAGTAAACATGCTGAGTGTGGTAAGAAGCTGTTTTGCATGAAGAAGAACGCCAAGAAATGTGGGAATGAACCTTACTCCTCTTTTAATTCCAGAAATACTTGTCTGCGGCTGATCCAAAGCATAAAGACGGCCATGGCTGCACCCAATAGAAGAATAAAAATACGTTCCCACCCATGGAGGGAGAAGGAAATTCGTAATAAAAATGTGGCTAACACATACCCGGAATTCCGAATAATCAACACGGTATTTTTGAGGTTTTTAGCACTGCTTAGGAGCAAAAGTACATCGGCAAAGGTGAGTAAGGTAAAAAACTCTTTATAGAAAATATGGGAAGGATCTTCCAGGACTGAATTAGGCGCAGCATACTGAAAGAGTCCAAACATCCAGTCTGTAAACGAGTAAATGGATAATCCAAAAAACACAAGCATGAGTGCATTGGCCATTTTGTCTTTCAGTCCGATAAATCGTGCGGAAAGTTGTACTTTATAATCTACTCGCTTTGCATCAAGGTAATGAAAAGCCCAAACGAGTAACATGAGAAGCACAAAACCGCTAAGGTCTTTAATCAGCTCACTTTGGAAAAGTACATTCGTACCATCGGTTAGGCTGCCGGCATCTTTAAAATAGTTTCTCAATAGAATTAAGGCCATGATTTCCAATTGCTTGGAAATACTTTTGGTGTAGCTTTTACGCAGGTAATAAATCAATAAATACACCTCATAAACCAATAGGGAGCTAAAGGGAGAAAATAGTGCCGAGAAAGGATTTCCAAAAAGATTTTGAGGAAAATAGGTTGAATCCAACCAACCCCATTTCAGAAAAAAAATGATGGCCGCATGAATAATAAACGTACTGATACCGAAATATAGCGTGAGCAATTCGAAGCGCGATTTAAACTTTTCGGTAAAAAACATTCTAAAATATTGATAATTAATAGTTTAGAACAATACCAAGCATTAAAAGTTTACAAAAGATATTTATTTAAACAGGAAGGATGAGATAAACGCTACCCACACACGGTCACATGGATGCATTTTGATTCTGTACACAATAGAATCTTTCCTTCCTCCTGCATTTCTTGAAGTACTTTTTCTAAAGCCTTCATGCCTACATTACAGTTTTTATATCGGCTATGTAACCTGTAAATATCAAATGCAACGCCATAGGAATGTGGCGAATGGTCTTTTGTACATGCAGTTGGGTATCGCTCGCAAATTTGAGTTTGCTGCAGTTGGCTTCGCGTAATGGAACTCACCATAAAATAACTCATTTTTTCATCTGGATTTTGAATGCTCGCTCTAAATCGTTTACCCAACTCGTACAAGCGTTTTTTTGCCAAGGGCGTTAAATGAGCAGTGCTGAAGTCAAGCTTAGATATGCCAAAGCCCTCCATTTCTTCCACGGGAACTAAGCGACCCTGCTTTATCCATTTCTGCCTCAAGGCTTCATTTCGAATGTACATTTGATTGCTTATGCGTTGCGCTGCAGGTTTATGTTTCGTTGAAAAATCGTCTTTTTCCAGCGAAAGGGAAGACCAAGTACAATCACAGCTTCGTTTAGCCTCTATGGTACGTATCACGGGAATTCGCTTGATTAATTTCGGGGCTCTTCGCTCAATCATAAAAACCAATATTCCAATACATAAAACTCCGTATAAGGCAATAAAAATGAACGATTTAATCCAAGAAATCCTCTTTTTAAACGACCTTATTCCAAGAATAACGGCTAAGCCAAGTCCTATGAAGGCCAGCATCAAAAATGTCAAAAGTATGAGTTTCATATGTTCTATTTTTTTCGGTTCTGGTAGGCATCGTGCAAGCCTTCCCCGCGCATGATCATGGACATACATTTTACAATGCGTGAAGCCCGTGTTTCCGCCTGTTTTGGTTGCGCAAAATGCAATAAATACGCGCGTTGCCTTCCTGGGGTGAGTTGATAAAATGCGGTCTCAAATGCTTCATCTTGCGAAAAAGCCTCCTTCAACTCATCGACCACCGTATCTTCCTGCGTACGCGTCGGAACTTTCGCCCCAACTTTTTCAAGCGCAATCGCCTCAAGAATAAACGCCTTGGCCAATTCACGTTGTTCCATGAATCCTTCTAAAGACGTATAGCGCAATTGACGTCCCGCCGTTACATGTTCTGTTTGCCGATGCAGTATATTTTCCGGATCGGTTAATAAGGCGCCCTTCATAAACATGATACTACAATATTCCTTAAATGCATGAATCATGAGGACGTTCTTGCCATTTAGGGTATAACAAGGAACTGACCATTTAACTTCTTCGGTGAGCATACATTCCGTTGCCAATTCCCGCATGCCCACTAAAATCGGATGCCAGGCATGTACGGTGCAAGAAGGCGTGCCCCCTTTGCTACAGCGTCCACACCCGTCTACTAAATATTGATCTACGCTTGTTGCTTTCATATTACTATAGTTTTAATAATTCCTGCTGCCACGGTGGCATTCGTCAGGGCGTCAATCAGAATAATACGCTCTTTTTTAGCCGCTATGCGTTCCATGAGCACATCGATGGGAGCCGATAAACTCATATCAAGGTGCTGGATATCATTCGGGTTGATTCTTTTTGTAAAGCTTATTCGCGCCCGGCGTTCTGCAGTACCTCTCCGAAATATAAACTCCATGGTGCCCGGATCCATGGCCTCACCCATCCAACAAATTTCTACGGTACATTCCTTAAATTGTAAAGGCGCTTCTGCTCCCCATTGCTGACCGCGTTCCAACATATTCATGTCAGAGACCTGAAGAGTAACTTGATCTCTTGGCGCAGCAACTTCACCTGGGATTCCGTTCACATGGCATTCCTTAAATTCAACGGTTTGACTTGTGCGATGCCATATGTTATTAAGATTAATTGTTCCTTGCAGCACGTTCCCATAGACCAAGCCCTTGAATATGCCTTGTATTTCGAGCAGTGGAATGGCGTTTTGCGTATCGCTTAACGTGGGAATGGATTCAAGACATTCAAGGATACTTGGCCCCGTATACCACGGCATAGCCTGGGTATGTTTCACCACATGATCACCAGCCAAGGCACTGATCGGAATCCAATGTACGTGGTGGTTTTCTGCCAGATTAAGGACCGCATTTACTTCGGTTTGTCGCTCCAGAAATACTGCCTGATCAAACCCAACAGCATCCATTTTATTCACCGCTACTATCAAATGGGTTATTCCAAGCGTTTCCATGATTTCGAGGTGTTTTCTCGTTTGTGCTTCGATTGATTTTAATGCATCAATGAGCACGATCGCTACTTCGCATTCCGAGGCCCCTGCGTACATGTTTCTGGTATATTCCTGATGCCCCGGTGTA
>Ga0315907_10000846_pt1 | contig 42079 bp, 53 predicted proteins | sample LakEriMetagenome_3_FD_203525 | JGI IMG/M metagenome (GOLD analysis project Ga0315907, IMG submission 203525) | Freshwater fungal communities from buoy surface, Lake Erie, Ohio, United States - Buoy 12 MA123 | ecosystem: Environmental > Aquatic > Freshwater > Lake > Lake biofilm | place: USA...
CTTGGACGACGATCTGGTTGCCGACGCTGGACAGGTCGGGCGAGAGGCCGCGGATCTGGAAGTTCGGCACGCCGTACCATGTGGCTGACATCACGGCCGACTGGCGGGCGTATCACGACGATCATGGCGGGGTGTTTCGCCGGCCGGTGCGTGGGTATGAGAGTCCTTGGCCGGAGGTCTACACGTCGGAGATGATGCAGAAGCTCCGGGCGCAGTATGGGCCGATCGCGTATGCGCGGGCCTACGAGCTGTCGCCTGTTTCGAGCGACCAGTTGGTCTTCGACCATTGGTGGCTAGATCGGGCCTTCTACGAGAACGCGATTCCGGATTTCGTGCGTGCGACGGGGGAAGTCATTGCCGCCACGGACTTTGCGTTCAGCGAGAAGACGGTTCGCAAGGGCGACCCGGACTACTCGGTTCTTGTCGTCGGCGTTCGTTCCCTCGACGGCATGTGCTATCTCGACAAGGTGATCCGTGCCCGCGTTCCGTTCCCGGAGTGGATGCGGATCTGCGCTCGCGAGTGTCGTCAGATGGGCGTGTCGATGCTGATGGCGGAAGGCAACGGTCCGCAGGCCGGCCTGGTGCAGCAGCTTGCGATGGCCTGCGAGACGACGAGCGTGATCCCGGTGATCCGGACGAAGGACAAGCTTTCGCGCGCGAGCGAGAAGCAGTCTTTCGTCGAGAGCGGCCGGCTGCGGCTGCGCGGCGAGAAGGGCCGCGTGAGCAGGGAGCATGCGGTGCTCTACGAGGAGATGACTACGTTCCCGGCCGGCGACCATGACGATACGGTCGACGCCGTGGTGGACCTGATGGAGGCTTGCATCAGATCCGGTTATGGCATGAGCGACAGGCCGAGGCTGACCGAGAGCGGCAAGGGCAGGTACTGGAGGCTTTATGGATGAGCTGATGAACGCCGGCGAGGCCGACGTGCAGATTCCGCGCGAGATGGCCGCTCCGATCGCGCTTCCGATCGAGATGCAGCGCACTTTCTTCGCGAGCGTCGCGAAGATGCTGCGCAATCCGTCCCTTGCGTACCGCAAGGACCGGACGCTGATGAAGCAGATGAGGAACGACCCCGACTGCATGGGGCCGCTCAACCAGCTTCAGGTCTCGATCGCCGGTCTTGAATGGCAGGTGAAGCCGTTCGACTCGCGCGACCCGATGCAGGAGGAGATCGCCGAGCGCACGCAGGAGATCTTCGCGCGCACGCCGCGTCTCGCGGACCTGATCCGGCATCTCCTCGACGCCGTGTGGTACGGGTCGAGCGCCGCGAACATCATGTACGAGCGCAAGTCCGACGGCGTGGTCGTGCCGTCGGACTGGCTTCCGTTCCATCCGGACACCCTCGCCGTCAACCTGGAGGGCGAGCCGGCGATCCGCGTCGGACCGCGGTACTACTCGGACATGGACGGCACGGGTGGAGAGACGCAGCAGGGCTTCGACTCGCGCGTCCACGTCCTGACTCCGATCGAGCGGCGCGCGGTCGTGTGGCACCGCTACATGGTGACCGGGCCCGACTTCGACGATCCCTACGAGACGGCGTATGCATATCTCGGCAAGGGCGTGCGCGACACGGTTTGGTGGTACTGGAACCTGAAGCAGGCCGTGCTTCAGAACTGGGCCACGTTCGCGGAGCGCTACGCGCAGGGCATCCGGGTGGGCTACTACCCGATGGCGGTCAAGGGCGGCAAGGAGGAGATGGAGAACATCCTGCGCAACCTCGTCGGCGACGTGAGCGCGGTCGTGCCGCGCCAGACGCCGGGGCAGAAGGATTACGAGATCGAGATCAAGGAGCCTGCGGCCGCTCGCGCTCAGGTGTTCGCCGATCTCTGCGAGTGGCTCTCGAAGAACATCAAGGAGCTCATCGTCGGGCAGAGCGCGACGAGCGAGGCCGTCAGCACGGGTCTCGGGTCGAACGTCGCGAGCCAGCATCAGAAGACGTTCACGCGTCAGATGAAGTTCGTCGCCGAAGGTCTCGGCGAGACGATCACGCACCAGTTCCTGCGCGAGATCGTCGACATGAACTTCGGACCGCAGGACGTGTATCCGCGCTTCGAGTTCTCCGTCGAGAGCCCCGAGCTTGAGAAGAAGCTTGAGGCCGTCCGCATCTTCGTCAACGAGCTCGGAGGATCGGTCAGCGAGGCCGAGACCCGCAAGATGCTCGGACTCGGAATTCCCGAGATCGACGAGCCCGTGCTGACCGGCAAGATCCGCGACGTGATCCCGGAGATCTCCGACGGCGCTCCTCCCGAGGACGACGACGGGCAGAAGGTGCTGTCCTCCCGCGAGGTCTTCTCGCGCATGTCGGAGAAGGAGCTGCGTCGCGAGGCGGTCCGCCGCCGGCGCAAGGGCAGGAAGGCGAGCGGAAACTGCGGCAACGGCTTCGGCGGATTCACCGACTCGAACCGCTGCGCGGCCGGCGAGCACGACTACCCGAAGGACCGGAAGAAGCCGCGCAAGAGCAGGAACGCGCGCGAGGTCGGCGACTGCGTCGTCGAGAAGCACCGCGTGCTCGTCGGAGAGGGATACGACGACGACCAGGCGTGGGCGATCGCCTACGAGATGTGCGGGAAGACGGAGAACCGCCGTCGTCCGCAACACTCGACCGACAGCCAGGCCGCTCTCGACCGCATCGAGGATCTCGTCGGCGACGGCATGAGCGTCGAACAGGCCGTGCGAGTCACCGACCGCGAGTCGATGCGCACCGACGAGTTCGAGCGCGATGAGAAGAAGGGCGAGAAGGAGACGTTCGAGGACGGCTTCAAGCCGCCGGAGTCCGTCGCCTCGAACGCGCGTCGAGCGCTTGAGGTCCGCGACGGCAAGCCCGAGTCGGAGCGAGGCATGACGAGCGTCGGCCTCGCGCGAGCCCGAGATCTCGCGAACAGGCGCAGCCTCTCCGAGGACACCGTCCGTCGCATGGTGAAGTACTTCACCCGCCATCAGTCCGACAAGAAGGGCGAGACCTGGGACGACAAGGGCAAGGGCTGGCAGGCGTGGAACGGATGGGGCGGCGACGAAGGATGGTCGTGGGCCCGCGGAATCGTCGAGCGTCTCGACAAGGAGCGTGGCTCTTGATCGAGATGCGCAGGGTCGAGGGCATGATGGACCGCGTGTGGATGCGCGGGCTTTCCTCCCGGCTCTGGCGTCGGATGGGTGTCGAGGTCGGCAAGGCGCTCGTGGATTCGCACCAGCGTGGTGCGTCCATGTACATGACGGTCCCAAACGTCCGCGCCGACCTCGACGCCTTCCGCAGGCGAGGCATGGAGATGGCAACTGTCGCCGAGGCCGAGACGGGTCGGAGATACGGGAATGTCGCCGCGATCCACGGAGACGAGCTGACGGCGATCCTGTACCTGCTGTTCTTCGACGCCGACCCTGCGAACGTCCGTCCGGTCAGACGCGGTATTCCCGCGGCGATCTCGCGGCGCGCCGCATTCAACGACATCCCGATGGCCGCGGCGCGCCGTGCCTTCGAGGTCATAACGGAGGACGATGTTGCTCGCGATCTCGCTCTATCTTTTCCTTCGCGCTCTCGTCTCGCGGCTCGGACGGAGGTCCGAAGGGCACTCAACGTCGGAATCGCGGACGCGGCTATATCCGAAGGTCGTGATCCTTCGGTCGCCGACCCGATGAGGCCGTTCGTTCGAGAGGTGACCTATCCGCTCTGGGAGATCCGGGAAATCATGGACCGGCGGACGCGCGGAAATCCGAACGGCGACTTCCCCGAGGGTAGCCATTGGCAGGTCAACGGGTACATCAGCACGATGGAGGAGATCGTCCGTCAGGACTGCGTCCCGCCATGCGGATGGAACTGCCGCGCCGCGCTCGTCCCGGTCGGCTTTGAGCGCGCGCGTCGGCTCGGTCTGCTGCGCGACGACGACCGGATCGACTGGGAGGCGCTGCGCCTCTACAACCAGACTAGGCAACCTTACATCGACAACGGGCTCTATCCCGACCGGGGATTTAGATAACTGTTAGATGAAACGGAACTATAAGTTCCATTATCTACACTTTTATCGTCCGTAATGATGGTTTCTTATTGCTTTTAATGCGCTTCGCGCTGTCAATACCGGCATGACGGGATCTCATGCCATTGCGGAGAACGGTGACAAGGTCGTCATTCGGCGGCTTGAGCTGTTCTCCGGATACGACCCGTCGATCGACGATGGCTCGGACGATGAGATTCGGAAATTCAACCGCAGCAAGGTGCGGCGAATCGTCGATCGGACGCGTCAGTTCATCAACAGGCGCCAGCATCCGCGGATCGTGATCCTCCATTCGCAGGAGGACCACAGCGAGCCGAAGGAAGCCGTGGGAGCCGTGATGAACGTGGAGCTTGAGGAGCGCGAAGGCGTTCCGTTCATCGTCGGCGATGTCGAGATGTCGCGCCAGGACTTCGACGAGTACATCGCGTCCAACAGGTTCCCGCGGCGTTCCGCGGAGATCTGGTCGGACGATCACATGAGCGAGATCGCGCTGCTCGGACGTGACACGCCAAGGCGTCCGCTTCCGGACACGCGGTTCTCCAAGCAGGGCGACAAGATTCGCTTCGCAATGGAATGCTCCTCCTGCTTCGAGGCCGCGCCGGGAGTGGGCAACGTGTTCGTACCCGGCGCGACCGGAACCAAGAAGGAGTCCAGCATGGACGAGAAGAACGACGAGAAGAAGGACGAGATGGCAAAGCTCATCGCCGAGAAGGACGCTGAGATCGCCAGGCTCAAGGAAGAGAACCGCAAGATGTACAACCAGACCCACGTCGACATCGACTCGCACGAGGGCGACGAGGACGAGGACGAGGGCGAGGAGAAGGAGGAGGACAAGAAGAAGTCCTCCAAGACCTGCTCGGCGCGTCCGGCCGGCGACAAGATCGAGTTCGCCCGCATGAAGGAGAAGTTCGAGAAGCGCATCGCCGCTCTTGAGACCGAACTCGCGAAGGAGCGCTTCTCCCGCGAGCTCGACTCGATGGCGTCCGAGGGCTACTCGGTCGATTGCTGCCGCGAGGAGATGATCGCGGAGCTCGTCGACTCGCGCGACCCGCAGCGGAAGATCGCGTTCTGGCGCGAGAACTTCCGTCGTGATCCGATCAACACCCGCGTCGCCGCGGCTCCGCGCAGCGGCGCCAAGCCGGCGCCGTCCGGCGTCGACCGTGAAATCGTTGCCAAGCTCGTCGCAGAGGCGGCTGGCGATCCCGAGAAGTTCAAGACCCTGATGGCCCGCGCGAAGAGCGGCGCCTGATCACAAAGGAAGGCTCCACACATGAGCTCGTACTCCGACACTCCGTCGCTCGTCGCAAGCGGAAACTGCAACCCCTACCGTTTCGTCAAGGTCAGCGGCCGCAACACCGGCATCACCTGCTCGGCCATCACCGACATCGCGGTCGGCGTCGCCGATGGCTCGACCAAGGCATTCAACAGCTCCCTGCACGCTGAGGACAAGGATCCGATCAGCCTCCAGGGCGGCAGCGTCGTTCTCGTCGAAGCCGCTGCCGGCATCACCGCCGGCGCCCGAGTCGCTCCATCCGCAAACGGCCGAGCGCAGGCCGCAGTCGCCACTCAGTACCCCTTCGGAATCGCCCTTGAGACCGCCGGCGGCGCCGGCGAGATCATCCGCGTCTTCAAGCAGACCAACACGGTCCATGCCTGATCCGTCCGCACACCAACCGTGAGGTAAACACACATGGCAGATGCAAACATCGGTGGCGGACTGAACACGTTCGTTCCCACCTTCTCCGAGGCGACCGGCCTCATCCAGACCGAGTTCACGCGGAACGTCAATTCGTTCGCGCTGAACCGCTACACCAAGCTCGTCCCCGTCTCGACCGTCAGCGGCTACTACCTCAAGATCAACTCGGACGAGGCCGTCCGCGTGGTCGATGAGAACGACTTCCGCTGGGCCTACGGCGAGGACCGTCCGACCGGCGTGAACAACGACTTCGACTTCGCGCAGTTCGTCACCAAGCGCTTCGAGCGCGGCTTCCACATCCCCTACGAGACCGCGAAGGTCGCGGCGTGGGACATCGTGGCCCAGCACGCCCGCAGCCGCGCGACCCAGCTGATGACGCTCCGCACGCAGCGGGCGCTCAACGTGCTGACCACCGCCGGAAACTGGACGAACAACGTCAACTACTTCGCCGACTTCGACGCGCTGGCCTATGGAACGGCCACCACGACGAACGGCGTCTATGACAGCGATTCCTCCACCGCGACCGGCGTTCAGAAGCTCTTCCAGACCGCGATCGAGAAGATCATGGTCAACACCGGTGGAGCGGTCCAGCCGCAGGACATCATCTGCGTCATGGGTCCGCAGACGGCGCACAAGCTGTCGCAGACCGCTCAGCTCCGCGAGCTGATCAAGTACACGCAGGGCGTGCAGCTCATGCAGGGCCAGGGAACCTACAGCCGCTACGGCCTCGCTCCCGGCCTGTTCGGCATCGGCGACATCGTCATCGAGGACGCCGTCAAGGTCACGAACCAGAAGGGCGTGGCTCGTTCGGCGAGCTACATCCTGGGCCTTGACAAGGTGCTCTTCCTGTCGCGTCCGCAGGGTCTCGTCGGAGTCGAGGGTGGCGCGAATTTCGCGACCATCACCAACTTCGTCTACGAGGACATGACCGTCGAGACGATGGATGATCCGCGCAACCGCCGGACCATCGGCAGCATTGTTGACAACAGCGTTCCGGAGCTGACCGCTCCGCTCGCCGGCATCTACGTCGCCAACATCGGCGCCTGATCCAGACCCCTCTCTTTCACCGGGGCAGGTGGGGATTCGTCCCCACCTGCCCTATGTGGAGGCGGCATGCCCGTTCCATACGCCACGGTCAACCAGTTCAAGGAAGCCGTCGATGAGCGGCTTCTCGCCGAGCTCGGCATCGATGCCGAGGCCGATGGCGTCGTGGACGGCAGCAACACCATCATCGTGGCGGCTCTGACAAGGGCCAGCCACGAAATCCAGTCGTTCGCCCTTCGGGGCGGCGTCTACACCGAACCCGATCTCGACCTGCTCCAGTCGCAGACCAATTGGGTTCTCATCGGCGTCACCTGCGACCTTGCTCTTGGCATCCTGATGGCCCGCCGTGGCGGTCCGTTCGGCGAGGCCATCCGAGACCGGATCGACAAGGCGAACGGCATGCTGTCGGATCTGCGCGATGGGATGAGGCTGTTCCCGATCGGGGACAACATCGCCGCGAGCAAGCCGGCGCTTTCGATCATCACCCAGGTTCAGCGCGGCAACCTGGGAATGGTCGCCGACAGCGAGTTCTTCCCGCGCAGGAAGTACACCGCTTCGTGAACCGCCGTCGCCGCCGCCGAAGGATCCAGAATCTCTTCGTGACCCGCATGGCTCTTGCCTATGCGGAGGCTCTGCGCGACAATATCCGCATGTCGATCGGAAGCGACGGTGAATCCGACAGCGAGTTCATGCCGCTCGGCATCTGGGACAAGGCCAACTTCCGCACTCGCGGCGTCTCGGGCGGTTGGGTCAAGGCCGACCGCACGAACAAGGACAAGCCCCTTCTCGACACCGGCAGGCTCCTGAAGTCGATTCAGATCGAGTCGGTCAGGATGATCAGCGCGAGCATCACGACGACCGGCCGACCCGGAACCGGATATCGAGTCGTCATCTCCGCGGCTCCACACGGACTCGAACAGGCCAGGGGTGGAAGGTTCGACGAGATCCTGCTCGGACGCACCAGATCGATCCGAGAGTCGAGGAACTTCGGAGATCTGCGGCAGAACTACGATTACGTCGTCAAGCGCAACGTCACCGTTCCCGCTCGTCCTTGGAACAACATGAGCAGGACAAGAATCCGAAACATCGCAAGAGATGTGATGCAGGGCATCACGGGAGCGAACAATGCCAGCAACTGACTTCCACGTCAACGGTCCAACAAACATCTACTGGGGCATCGGCGGCTCTTCTCCGAACCCGGCAACGAAGCTTGGATTCACCGACAACGAGGATCTGATCCGCATCACCATGCGCGATCATGTCCGCACCTTCACCCGAAACGACACCGGCGACATGATCTCGGAAGCCGTCGTTTCGGGAACGACCGCGACGATCGACTTCACGCTGGTCTCCTGGGATCAGACCGAGCTTGAGAAGCTGATCAAGCGCGTCCGACAGGGCGGAACGGCTACGGCCGGAATCGGGAACGAGGGCATGTTCGCCACGGTCGGCGGCGTCGTCATCAATTCCGGAACGACACCGCGAACCGTGTCGCTGAAGATCGAGCCGACAACTGCCGGAAAGACCGTCTACATGTTCGGCAACCTGATGCTCGCGAGCGGACCCGAGTACATCGACTTCGGAAACACCCTGAAGCGCATTGCGCTTTCGTTCGTCAGCGTGGCGATCACTTCCGATCAGGCTCAGACCCTGATCGCCACGACTACCACTAAGGCTTGAAAGAGAGGACATCATGCCCGGACAGCGAATCGACATCGAATCGGACGACTGGAACATCACCTTCGTGAAGGGCGAGCGCGAGTACAGGATCGACTCGCTCGTCTACACGAGCCTCCTCATGGACCGCACGAAGTCCGATGAGGAGCCGCCGCGAGAGACCGTCGTCGCCTGCATGCGCGAGGCGATGTCTTCGAGCGACGGTCTCTCAGATCACGAGATCTGGGCGATGTCCGTCCGGCTCGCGAAGCACATGGGCAAGGCGGGAAACGTCTGAAGGCGGCGGCGATGTTCGCTGCCGCCTACGGGTTTCCTCCGAGCGCATGCAAGGACGAGGAAGAGGCAATGGGACTGTTCCAGAACATCCGCATGGCACTTGCGATCAGGAGCGCCACGTTCGCCAGAGGCGTCGCCGCCTGCCTGTCTCAGGACGCGAACGCGGATCTCCTCAAGGACTGCGGAGCCTCTCCCAAGTCGGTCGCCAAGATGAAGCTTGATGCCATGCGGCAGAAGGCTGGGTTCCCGGCATGATGTACGCGACGCAGGACGAGATCTATCGATCGCTCAGGCAGCGCCTAATCAGCGCCGCCGGCATCGAGCCGTCCCGCGTGTACCTCACCCAGGAGCCCAACTTCACCGAGGCGATGGACTATGCGGTTCAGATCACGCCGATCGCCAGCGGCGCGACGAACGAGCTGAACCGCACGGGACTCGGCTTCATCAACGAGCGGTTCGCCGTGACCACCTTCATCCGGTCCGCGTCCGACAACGCGAACAAGATGACCCGCATGCTCGCGGGAATCGACCGCGGCGTCATGTTCCGGCAGCAGGAGATCAGGTCGGCCCTGATTCAGGACACGCTCGACGGCCTTCTTCAGGTCGCGATCCGGTTCGTTTCAAGCGGACCGATTCGCGTCGAGCCGAGGTCGGGCAACTACATCAGCTCGACCGACATATTCGTATGCGGATATGCGCTGGCATGGCCCGTGGCGGGCAAGTTCCGCTACGGCTTCTGGCCGAGCCGACCGACCTGGGCGCAGCTCTCCGGAGAGAATCAGTACATCAACGAGGTCAAGTACACGGCGACGGCAACCCGTACTTCGAGCGCGCCGAACTGGTTCTGGTTCGCCTTCCCGCAGACCCTGCACAACATGGGAATCACGATCAGCACCGTGAATGGAGAAGAGCCGTTCTACAGGACCGGCTTTGCGCCTCCGAGCGGACCGACAGTCGGCACGATCGAAAGCGGCGGAGTGACCTACGAGCTGTACCGGCGTGCATACGAAACGACCTCTCAAATCCTTAGTTACACCATCGAGGCGGGTTGATGAGCGGAATACCCACCAACATCCTTGAGGTGAACTTCAACGACGGAGGCGACGGCGATCGCGATCCCGATGTTGAGATGCGGGCGGTCATCGACGCACTCCGGGGCGTTCAGAACTCCGTCGCCGCGATCTCGGCCAACGTCCGGGCGATCCTTGAGACTCTCCGGGTCATCGCCCGGTCCGGTGTTCGTGGAGGCGGTGGCGGTGGAGGAGGGCGTGGCGGAGGTGGCGCCGGCGGAGGTGGACGAGGAGCGGGCGGAGGCGGTCCCGCCGGCACTTTCGGCGCAGACATCCTCGAATACCGAACCCGCATGCAGCGCAGCGCGGGCCTTCAGATCCGGGACATCGCCTCTGAGTCGCATCGAGCGCTCCTGACGCGCTACCACGACGAGGGCGAGCGCTCTCGGATGACCCGTCAGGAGATGTCGCAGGCTCTTTCCCTGCGGCGCTTGGAGATCTTCGGCGAGCAGCAGAGCGGATCGATCACCGCCGAAGCTGCGCGGGTCATGTACCGCGAAGAGCGCGAGCGTGTCCGGACGGCCATGCGTGACGCTCGCCGCAACGAGGTCGCCGACGTTCGTGCCGCCGGTCGCCGGATGTCTTCGGAGATGCAGCAGCGTCTCGACGATCTCCGTGCGCAGGCTCGCCTCCCCGGAGCGACCGCCGCGTCCATCGGCCTCACGGCGCAGGAGCAGGCCGTTCTAGCGGGCCAGGCTAGCCCGTCCGGCCTTCCGGGAACCCGAGGGTACTTCCGGGGCGTCCGGAGGATCGTAGAGGGTCTGGAGGCGCCTGTGCCGGCTCCCGAGGCTCCGCAGGGCCGGTTTGCCGGAGTCATGGGAATCATCACCGTGATCGGGCGCGTTCTGTCGGTTGCCCGGCTGATTTCGGGTCTGATTCAGACGATTCTCGGATTCATTCGGTCGATCGTGCAGGGCGCCGAGAATCAGCGCAAGGCATTTGCCGCCATCGATCCGTTCTTCGCCATGCAGCAGGCACAGGTCGAGATCGGGGCGATACGGTCGAACATGGCGGTTGCCCAGAGTCCGCTTGTCCGCTCGACCGCCGCCGAGTTCACTCAGATGCAGCTCGCGCGCCAGCAGGCCGGAATTCCGCTGCGACAATATGGATCTGCGGCGAGAAACAAGCTCGCCACTCGATTTGAGTCGTATTTTCTTAGTCTCGAACTGTTCTATGGTGGTTTGTACACCTTAAACACGAACAGCATCGGATCAGGTCTAGGATTCGCAGCGGCTGCGTACATCGATACCACGATAATTGGTGCGGGCGGATTCCTTGGCGACTACATTCGGCAGGCGCTGATTAAGTTTCTCAACACCAGCCCCGCGACCAACAATCAGCTCTTCATCGATGACCTACGATCCATGACCGGAGGTCGGTTCGAGCCGGATCGCGCCTATCCGATGCGCAACGGGAACCAGACCAACTGGTGGACTGGAAGGCCGTAATGAGCGAAACGAAGATCATCTATCGCGGCATCACGCTGACGCAGGTCCGGATCGAGGAATACCGGATCGACAACGTCGCAAGTCCGGACAGCCCGTCCACCGGAATCCTGCGGCACACGATCATCGGCGAGGCTCTCGTCTTCGAGTACCAGCAGGGCGGAATAGGCAACACGTCGAACAAGAAATTCACCGACCAGTTGATTCAGGTCTTGAATTCCCCGCGAGGCGATCTTCTTGTCGAGATCGCGACCGGAGCGAGCAACAACAGCAAGTACACCGTCTTCAACAACTATCTCGGAAGTTCTCCGATCGATGTCGATGAGATGAACGGCCCGTTCTTCAAGGCGAACATCACTCAGATCACGGGAACGAACGCCGTGATCGTGAACTTCACGATTGAGTTCGCGAAGAGCGCCGAGAGTGGAAACCGGATCAAGAACCTGGTCTGTCTCGCGTCCTTCAGCATCGACGAGGTCGGACTCACTACCATCAGGAAGACGGGATCGATCCAGCTCGCCTCGCAGTCGTCGTTCCTTGCGGGATCCCCGGCGACCGTTCAGGGATTGAAGACCGACACCGTCGGTTCTCCCGATACCGCGACATTCAACAACAGGTATCTCGTCGGTGATGGACGGCGTAACGACATCATCGTGGACTTCGTGACGGCAAGCTCTGGCGCGAATGGAAACGAGCAGCCCGACTTCTACAGGCGCCTCATCAGCGGCAACCTGGATCGCGGATTCCGGCGAATTCGTCAGGAATATGCCATCGACGAGAGCAGGACGAGGCTCCTGTTCGACATCGTCGATCAGGAATTCACCCGAGGTCTGCCCGCGCCGGCCCGCGTCGGCGACTGTCACTACAGCTTCGAGCGGCAGCTCGGAGAGAACAACGCGATCGGCTTGAAGCACTTCGTAGCCACGGTCAAGGGCGATCGGAACGTCACTTCGGGCGCCCTGCTGACGCTCTGCATTCGCCTGTCGCAGAACCGGATCGACTACAAGAAGGATCTCATCGTCCGGGTCAAGGTCGCCGAGAACAACATGCTCTCGGAGAACTCCCTGACCTACGAAGTCGCCGCGAAGGCGACCTCGTCGCAGAACTTCCAGGCATCCGACGGGCCTCCTGAAACCGGCGGAATCGCGACGCCGATCGACAACAGCCTTCTCCTGAAGAACATCCTTTCCCCGATCCCGATGGCGTCGGTCGGAAATCAGGCTCAGGCATTCGAGTTCTTCCCGGCATTCCAGCCTGACGCTTACGGCTCTGCGACGATCGTGCGAGTCGTTCCGAGCGCCTACAACCATCAGACCGCCTCGTCGCAGCTCAATCTCGCTTCGACGATCAAGATCAACGAGCAGAATCCGGTGATCTACCAGTTTCCGAAGGGAACCTTCGATACTGCGGAGCAGTTCGAGGACGGGATCAACTACTACATCAAGAAGGACACCGCGGCGGTTCCCACCGGGCCGAACAGGGGCGATCTCAGCAAGGCAAGGGACGCGTCAAATCCGAATGCGCCGGCCAACACGCAGAACCCCGCCTACGTCAGCAAGGGCGGTCAGAAGATCGAGGTTCGCACAGGCATCATCGTCGTTCCGTCGCTCTGCGTGAATGGAGGCGCTGCCCTGTTCCAGATGGGAGCTCCGACCGCCGTGGTCACCGACTATCTCGACGGATCCCGCAAGAACGAGCCTCCCGTCCGTGCGCTTACCGACAAGCCCGCGACATCGGCGATCGCCTCCTATGGCATGGCGGTGTCTTCGGGCATTCCCGACGCGAACGGAAACCGCGTGCTGACCGCGGCTCACGACCGGGTCGCGATTGTCTATCCTCCCGACGACATCACGGAGGCCGACTTGGACGCAGACCCGCCGGTTCCCGGAGGCTCGATAGCCAATCCCGCATACAAGATCGTCACCGCGTCGGTCAATGGTCAGAACTTCCGGCACATCGCATTCTTCCCGAACAAGCTCGACATGCCGCCTGACGAGACGCAGGGAACCTTCAACGACGACGCGCCTCCGACCTATACGACCGGCCTAGGAACGCCGGAGGTGCTGGCATGACGAGCGTCATTCCGCAGGGAGCCGCTGCGATCGAGATCTCGTGCCCCGAGTTCGGGACCGTTACAGGCCGTCGCGAAGTATGCGCGCTGCTCCTGACGCCCGAGATCGTGGCGATGATGGAGCGTCAGAATCTCGACCCGTCGGATGTCAACTCGATGAAGTGGCCGATCTTCGGCCTGAGCCGGCATGCGACCTGCAAGCTGCTGATGAACCGGCGCTCTCTCATCGATCTCGTTGCAAGAGATCCCCAGGTCATTGCTCCGGTTGGTGGTCAAAACACGCTTGTGGAGTGGAATAGCGAAGCTGCGTACCGAATTTGGTTCATCTGTGGATCGAAGGCCGAAAGCGGCACGACTCGATTTGATCGCATGCGACTTGCGGAGATCCAGCCGCTTGTATCCGTGGAGATGGGCGATCCCGTCATTGGCGACGCGCTTTACATCGTGACGTTCAAGTGCGATCGATGGGCTTGGAAGGGGTTCAGGTCTACAGTTGCTTGGAGAAAAACCAGCTCCGTAATCAATTGGCCTGACACACACCCGTCAGTTAGGTCAGATTTTGTTTACGGAACCCGTGCGTATCAGGGTTTTACATCGAATTCAATTACTCCGGATTTGAAATGCGGACAATTTGACGAAAGCGATGCCCGGCTTGAATATTTCTTGAATTCAATAGCATACGAGTTTGAAGACAACACAATTGATAATCCGGACTTTAGTAGTGCTGAATTTATTCAGATTCAAGATGTGTTGTTTGTTGACCCCGCAGTAGATAGAAAGTTTTTCAGGTACTTTAATCTGCTTGCAGAATCAGCTCCGGTGTTCGTGGAAATCGATAGGGTGCTGGGGTGCATTGGTGCGCCGGTGCATTATTTCCCAATAGAACCTACCCCCCAAGATCCTTTTGGAGATCGTGGAGTCTTTGAGATAGGTGTCCAGCCCCGAATCGGTATTGTTGCGGACGACGTAGGTAGAATTGAGGATAAATATAAGACTCGCCTCATCGCTGGAACTATCGGCAGGATGGAGCGATCTGAAAACGATGCCCTTAATGCAAACGAGACCACCGCACAGGATGGCTCGTATCCGTTCTACGTCGATTTCAGCGAGATCCGGTACAACGAAAGCTCGTATTGGGACATTGTCGCAATGCCCGTTGCGTCATCTCCCGATGGATATGTCGGGGAAATTTGGCGGAATTATTGGCGATGGGATAATCTAAAAAATTCAACTCCGGTTACTCAAATTCCGACGCAAGGCAGCGGGACGGATTTGATCCTGAAATATGCGTATTTCCCTCATAACCCATTTTCTGACCAGCGTTTCATCTCCTTCTGCCTGCCGTCGCTGAATCAGTCTCTTACAGCTCCAAAGGATGCTCCGACTTTTGGGCCGTTTGCAAACGTGTATGTGGCTCCGGACTTTGCCACGCATGTCAGCTCTATGGATATCCAATCCCAGGGCTCGCGACTTCCGGTTACATCGCCGATAAGTCCTGATCGTAGTACAGTTATTGCTGCCAAACCAATTCCTTCATTTGCGTATGGGTTTGATTTACCGTCATACTCACAATCTAGTACTGGCGCTACAAACAATGGAAGATTGAAGATTGATTCAGAACTTTGGTTTTCCGGATGGTTCCTCCCTGATTATGGCATTATGACTTCAGGGACTTTTGCATGGGTTGAGCTTCGACTTCAGACCGATGGAAAGGGTTTTCCGCACCCGGTTACAAAGCTTTGGGGAAAGAAGCTCGACCCGATCATGCGCCCGGTTCCGGATGATGGGCAGAGGGAAATCACCTGCTCCGGTCTTGCAAAGACCTGGAAGACGATGGATGGAAAGACGCGCATCCACGTCGAATATCCGTTTGGGATTCCGATGCTGCTCAAGGTCATCGACTCCGAGTTGATCGCGCCCAATCAATGGAAGTACACCTGCGAGCACGCTCTCAAGAGCAATATTTCCACGCAGATCACCGGAGGTCAGGCGACGTTCGGCATCAATACATTCAGCCCGGACATCGAAGACTTTTCCGCAACATGGGGGGCGGGAAATGGATACCCTCCATTGGAAGCGCAGAAGTACTACGCATACAACCTTGCAGAGCGGGGAAATGGCGCCGGATTTGCCGGACCGGGATACAAGCTTCCGCTATCGCAGACCGGATTCAACGTTCTGCCGATCGGAAAGGACCGCGATGGCGTCCAGCATGAGGTCTACGTCCAGGCGATGGTGTATCTCGCCGGCGCCGGTCGGCAAGCAACAGATCGGGAGCCCCAGGAAGAATTTGCTTCGGAGGCGATGGCCTACTTCTGCATGCCCAACGCGATCGACGGCGAGTGCGACACTCCGCTCGTCTCGGAGTCCGACTACGACGGCGGAACCTTCGGAACCTGACCATGCCGAGAATTCTGCTCAAGCGATCCACGAATCCCGGCGACGTTCCGGCGCTTGGTGATCTGTTCATCGGCGAGCCGGCGCTCAATGTCGCGGACGGCAAGCTGTTCATCCGCAAGTCGAACAACACGATCGCCGAGATCGGAATCGTGGCGGACGGCGGCAAGGGCGACGTGTCCGTCAGCGCGAACGGCAGCGTGTGGACGATCAACGACAACTCGGTGACCGTTGCCAAGATCAACGCGACCGGAACGCCGTCGGCGTCTACGTTCCTTCGCGGAGACGGGTCGTGGTCGACTCCTGCGGGAGGCGGCGTCTCGGACGGCGACAAGGGCGACATCACCGTCTCGGGCTCCGGCGCGACCTGGACGATCGACAACGGCGTCGTCTCGCTCGCGAAGCTCTCGGCGACGGGAACGCCGTCCGCGTCGAACTTCCTCCGAGGCGACAATACCTGGGCGGCTCCTGCTGCCTCAGCTCCGGTCGGCGCGCAGTACCTCACGCTCGCGGCAGACGCGACTCTGACGAACGAGCGCGTACTGACGGCCGGGAACCACGTCACGATCTCGGATGCGGGAGCCGGCGCGGCCGCGACCCTGAACTGGCGGTACGACTACGCGAAGCGGCAGACCGTCTACTCGGAGATGGTCGTGATCCAGCCGTGGGTCTCTCAGACGAGCGGCACGGGCGCGGCGGTCTCAAGCACGACCACGGGCCTGAGCGATGCCGACCACTTCGGCGTCGCGCAGGCCACGACCGGCACGACCACGACCGGTAGAGCAGCACTTAGCGGCAGCACGATCGACATGGTGAGCTTCGGCACTATCGCAAGCCGAATCACGGGCGAGTTCAAGCTGGCGAACCTGAGCGATGCGACGAACACCTATACGGTGCTCTTTGGGTTCAACGACTCGTATACGGCGCTCGGCGTCGATTCCGTCTGCTTCACCTACACGCACGGAACGAACTCAGGACGCTGGCAGGCGCATTGCCGCAGCAACTCGACGACCGCCGGAGGCGTCGACACCGGCATCACCGCCGACACGAACTGGCACCGATTCGACATCGAGGTCAACGCCGCCGGCAACGAGGCGAATTTCTACATCGACGGCGCGCTCGTCTCGACGCAGACGGCGAACATCCCGACCGGGACGGCCCGGGCGACCGGCATCGTCTGCGGACTCTTCAAGTCCGCCGGAACGACGGCGCGTCTGATGAACATTGACTTTCTTGCCTTCGAGAGCGAGGTCAACCGATGAGGTGGGCGATCCTCGACGAGAACCGCCGGGTCGTCTCGATCGTCGAGCAGGAGGAGCGTCCTGCGAACGGCGTGAAGGGATTCGACCCGTCCTGCGCGGTCGGACGCATCTTCGACGGATGGAACTTCCGCGCGCCTTCGTGGACGGCGTACCAGTTCCTCCTCCGCTTCACGGCATCGGAGCGCGCGGCGTTCCGCGCGGCCGCGGCAGGCGATCCGGCCGTCGCGGACTTCCAGCAGCTCGCGCAGGCGGCGCAGGAAATAGTCGCCGACGATCCGATGACGGTCGCCGGCATGGACTACCTTGTGGCACAGGGACTATTGACCCGCGCCAGGGCTGATGAGATACTCGGAGGTTGACATGCCATACAATGAATCGGTCTACAAGCTTGGCGTGCCGATCGCTCCTACGGAGCCCGAGGATGTCAATCCGACTCATATCGCCGAGTACGGTCGCGGTGGACTCATGTCCGTTGCGACCCTTGCCGCGCGGGATGCGATTCCGGCCGGACGCAAGACCGTCGGCATGCTCGTCTACGTCAGCGCGGAATCGAAGTACTACACGCTGACGACGCTTCCCTCGACCTGGGTCGAACTACAGACCGGCGGCAGTCCTTCGATTCCCGATCCGCTCACGATCGTGGAGTTGAACGCCGAGCGCATCGACTTCGATACGACTCCTGCCGACCCGACGACCGACACGGGTCGCATGGTCTGGAACACGGACTACCGAACCGTCATGCTCGGCATGAACGGAGTCGTCGTTCCGCTTGGACAGTCCATGATGAAGCTCGCCCACAACGCGACCGGACAGCCGATCGCGAAGGGAAGCGTCGTCTACATCGCCGGATCGCACGCGAACACATCGCTGCTGATCGATCTCGCCGACGCCAATAGCGAATCGATGTCGTCTAAGACGATCGGACTTGCTGCCGAGACCATCGCGAACGGCGATGACGGGTTCATCATCACCGAGGGTCTGCTCTCGGGGCTGACGACAAACGGGCTTTCTGGATCCTCTGGAACGGCGATCTGGCTTTCCGAGACCGCCGGAGAGTTCACCTCAACGAAACCTTCCGCGCCAAATCACGGCGTGTTCCTTGGGTGGCTCGTCAAGAAGGCCGGGTCGGGAGCCGGAAGCGTCTTCGTCAAGATCATCAACTATCCCGAGCTCGACGAGCTGCACGATGTCCTGATCACGAGCATCGCGAACGACGATGCGCTGATCTGGGACTCGGGCGCGGGAGTCTGGCGCAACGAGAAGATCGGACTATCTTCTCTTGCGTCGATAAATGCCGCAAAGCTGATTGGTCGTCGTTCGGGAACTTCAGGAACTCCGGAGGAAATCACCGTCAGCACGGGCCTGAAGATCAGCTCGACAGGCGTCCTCACGACGGATGCCGTCCCTTCCGACACTCGATCCATTAATGCCGGAACAGGGCTCACGGGAGGCGGAGACCTCTCCGCCGACAGGACGTTCTCCGTCGACTTTGCGGCAAGCGGAGAATCGAGCACGACCAAGGCCGTTCGAGCCGACGACTCGCGTCTTTCCGATGCCCGACCCGCGCTTGGATCGGCTTCGACGGCGCTATCCGCAGACGTGACGATGACCAACGCCGACACCTGGTACGACGGTCCGTCCGTCTCGCTCTCCGCGGGAACGTGGGTGATCGACAGCATGGTCACGATCCTGAAGGCGAACGTCACCGGAACGGATGCGCTTGCGGTCCGGATCACCGATGGAACGAATCACTATTCGTCCGGCAATCAGTCGTGGAACACGCGATTGCAGGCTTTGACAACCATGTCGTGCTCAAGCATCGTGACTCTCGGATCTACGACCACGATCAAGATCCAGGCGGCATCGCAGTACGCCGGATGCACGATCAAGGCGGCAACGACCTACCAGGCTTCTGGAAACACCGCAAGCAACATCAACGCCGTGAGAATCGCATGACAGACGACAACAAGCGCACGTCCCAACTCATCGCCTCGTGGGCTCAGTTCGTTGCCATGTGCATCGGCATCGGCACGATCCTGATCTACATGGGTCGCAAGGATCAGCAGCTTGCTACCACCACGGAGCAGGTGAAGGAACTCAGCAACATCGTCTCCGATCTGACCAAGGCTCAGGTCGGATTCACTCTGTCCGACAAGCAGACCGAAGATCGTCTGCGTGAGCTTGCCGCCCGGCTGGAGCGGCTTGAAGGAAGACGACCATGAAGGATTGGCTGATCGAGAACAAGGCTGCGGCGTTTCTTGGCATTCTGACCGTCATCGTCGCTCTGTTCATGGCGACGCTGTCCGGCTGCGACCTCCGCAAGATGATCGATCTCGACGTTCCGCCGGCGGTCGCGCAGTCGATCGACCCGGCCGGCGCGCTGCCTGGTCCCGGCGTCGATCCGAAGTACTACACGCTTGCCGACGCCGACCGCGTCGTCGAGGACTGGAAGCGCTTCGTCGATACGGCGACTCGGCAGCTTGAAGCGTCCATCGACGCTGCGAACGAGCGCCACGCCGTGCTGGCGTCGGTCGTCGACCTAGGCGTCGCGACCGTGAACGAGATCGCGCCGACGCTGCCGGGCGGTGCTTTCTTCGTCGGTGGACTGAGCCTGCTGACCGGAATCTTCCTCAAGCGCCCCGGAGAGGACAAGCGCGTCGCGAAGGAAAAGGAAGACTCGTACAACGCCGGCATGAAGAAGGCGCAGGCGCAGCTCCTCGACATGCTGACGAAGGCCCGAAACCCAGGCGACGATCCCAACAAGCAGGTCTAAATGCCGAACCTCGACCGTGTTCAGGTAAGAAAACCTGATAAGTCGATCTTACGGATCGACTATCGGGTCGAACGCGCGTCGGACTATCTTGAGTTACTTCTCCGGTCGGATGCGCACCATGACAACTCCCATTCCGATCAGGACATGGAGCGCCGACACCTTGAGGAGGCCAAGCGCCGAAACGCCCTGATCCTCGATAATGGCGACCTCCATTGTGCCATGCAGGGCAAATGGGACCGGCGCGCGAGCCGGGACGCCATGAGGCCGGAATACCAGTACGGCAACTACCTCGACCGGCTGGTCGACGAGGCCGTCCGGTTCTACGAGCCGTTCAAGCGCAATTGGTGCATGATGGGGCTCGGGAACCATGAAACGGCGATCCTGAAGCACCATGAGACCAACCTGACCGAGCGCGTCGTCGAAGCCCTGAAGCCGAAGGGCGCCGTCAACCTGCACGCCTGCGGCTACGCCGGATGGGTCAGGATCGTCCTGCACGGCCACAGCGGCTCCAAGACGGGTTCCATATGGCTGTACCGCCATCACGGCTACGGCGGCGGAGGCCCGGTTACCCGCGGAACCATTCAGACAAGCCGGATGGCCGTCTACCTTCCGGACGCCGACCTGGTCTGGACCGGACATACCCATGACCAATGGGTCATGCCTATCGAAAGATACCGGGTTACCGGATACGATAGAACGTATCTGGACAGGCAAACGCACGTCCGGACGCCGGGGTACAAGGAAGAGTTCTCCCAGCAGGACGGCTGGCACATTGAGCGGGGCGGGCCTCCGAAGCCACGCGGAGCCCTTTGGCTGAAGGTGTGGCTCGCGAACAACTCAATCGCTCACTACGAAATCTCGGAGGCCAGGTAATGTCGGCAGCAAACTACAACTTCACCATCGAACAGGGCGTGACGCACGTCAAGGTCATCACCTACGCGGACGCCGACAACAACCCGATCAACATTACGGGATATTCGGCGCGCATGCAGATGCGACCGACCATCGGCAGCGTCGTCAAGTACCTCGACCTGACCAGCTCGCCCGCAGTCGGCATCGCCATCAACGGTCCGCTCGGCCAGATCACGATCACCATCAGCGCCGCGACGAGCTCGACGGTTCCCACCGACGGCGTCTACGACCTTGAGATTGTCGATGGATCCGGCGCCGTCACCCGTCTGCTTCAGGGAACCATCACCGTCTCGCCGGAGGTCACGCGATGAGTCGCCTCACCATCACCGAGATCATCAACACGGTCGGAATCAACACGACCACCACCAACATCACCGTCTCCGACCAGCTTGCTTCGAGCGCCGGAGGCGATCTCAGCGGTAACTTTCCGTCGCCGTCCGTCGTCAAGATCCAAGGGCGCTCGGTGCAGAACCACGCCCCCCTCGACGGCGAGTCGCTCATCTGGGTCAACGCCAACAGCCGATGGGAGCCCGGATTCCCGGCCACCACGGGTCTGTCGTGGACGTGGTACGTCTCGGCGGAAGGCGATGACACGGCTGATGGAAAGAGCCCCTCAACGGCATTCCTGACGCTCGCCAAGGCGCTGACCGTCGTGAATCCCGCAGATACCGTAAAGCTTCGTCGCGGCGACACTTGGACGGAGTCGTTCGTGAACCTCCTTCTCGACGACATCACCATTGAGTCGTACGGCGCGGGAGATCTTCCGACCATCGATTGCTCGGACGATGTTTCGGGTCAGACGTGGACGCTTGTCAGCGGATCCATATACAAGACCGCGACGATCGACTTCTCCGACCTGAACAGCTACCCCGGCAAGATCCATGCCGGCGTCTACGTCGACGGAGTGCAGCTCGTCGAGGCCGCGTCCTCTGCCCTCAACGCGGGCGAGTTCTACGTCGACACCGTCAACGAGGAGGTCTTTGTCCGCCTTGTCGGCGGAGGAAGCCCGGCAGCGGCGAACATCAGGTTCACGACCCGCGCCCTTGGAATCGGGCTGAAGGACCGCTGCACCGTCCGGGGAATCCGGACCATGCGCAACGCGCACGACGACGGCTCGATCCGCCTGAGCCTCAACGCTCTCGTCGAGGACTGTGAGTGCAACGACGGCTCGAAGCACAATCTGTTCGTCGAGAGCGGATACGTCAAGAACACGCTCTGCTATAGCGCCGACAAACGCGGAACCGGCGATGCCAACATGAACTCGGCGACCATGTTCGTCGCGTACTCAAATGATCCGAAGAACTTCCAGGTCGTCTTCGAGAACTGCCGCGCGATCATGCCGGGATACAACTCCGCGTTCAGCGCCACGGGAGGCACGGTTGCCGGCTTCTACTGCCACGGCCAGAACAGCAGCAACTACTACGGCAAGATCGCCTTCAAGGACTGCTACGTCGAGAACATGGATCTCGCGTACTCGGGCGACTGGAAGACCTGCCTTCTGTACCGCGCGAAGTCGGTCGGATCCCTCAAGTTCTGCACCGGAGGATCGACGACCGCCGGATCGGCGACGTACCTGATCGAGTGCATCAGCAACATGATCAACGAGTACTTCGGATTCCCGAGCGGGAAGCAGTCTCGCCCCGTGGAGCTCGTCACGCGTTCCGTCGTCATGCGCGACACGCAGATCGTCAACCGGTCGTCCCAGGACTTCCTCGTCGACAGCATCTCGAACAGCATCACGGTCTACGACATCCAGTACTGCACGTTCCTGCTTGCTCCGAACATCCGTTCGTTCACCGAGGGCATCATCAAGGTTCGGTCGAATCAGACGCTGACGATGTCGAACTGCGCCCTCTTTCAGGACGAGGAGGCTGCGAACCCGGACAGCGACGTGGCTCCGGTCGTCGTCGTCGACACCGGCGCGACCTACACCGGCAGCAACAATCTGTATCACGCCGGATACCGGGCGAACCAGACCGATGCTCGGCGAGTGCGATTCGACTATCTCGGGACGATGTACACGAGCGAGGCGACTCCGAGCGGCAACGGCAGCACTTCGGCCCTTTGGAAGGACGGATCGAACAACACCGGAACATTCGACGGAACCTCCGGAAACGGTCCGGTCCTGCCGCGTTCGACGCGCCTGCCGTGGGATGTCGGAGGCGACGGCGTCGAGTTCGAGCTGCGCGGCATGACGGATGCGCCGATCGTCAATGGGGTGTCTCGGCTCAACTATCCGCGCAAGTCCGGCGTCGCGATCTCCGGCTTCATCTCGTCCGGATCGGATCCGGTCAAGGTGTACGGGTCGGGTCACTACCCCAAGAACCACAAGGCGACTCTGGCGATCTTCGACATCCGACCGTAAGGGGGGGATCGTGGCGAAGCAGCAGAAGGACGACGATGAGATCGGCCCGCTCTATGCGGCAGAGCGGGCTGCTCGTCTTGTCATCGAGGAGACGGGCGCGGACGCCGTCGTCATCCTTTGGACATGCCAGAAGAAGCGGAGCACGCGCTTCTACCGACATCAGTTCGGCAATGCCATGCTGTGCAGCGCGATGGTGACGAAATCCGCCGAGGATCAGGATGCTGCCGAGGCCGAGGAGGATGACGACGAATGACGATTAGCCGGCAATGCTGCTGCGGCGGGAAGACGTGCGAGCGTGACTGCCTGTTCAGCTCGGAGGTCAATTCCGGGTGCTGTCACAATCAGGAGACGCTCGTCCTGTGGTGCGAGAGACCGGGGTACAGCTTCAGTCAGCACTACCGCATCTCTCCTCCGATTCCCGGTGCGACTCCATGCGAGGTCAACTACACGATCTCCGTTCCGACGATGGAGCCGGTGCAGGCGATCTATCGGTTCCACTCCTGTCGATACGTCGCGAGATTCGCAGACGACCCGATCGAGCTGGTCACTCTCCCGGAATATGACTGGGTTGGAGGCGAAGCCTGCAAGGATCCATGCTGCTTCCCTCAATATCAGAACGACGTGTGCTGCCAAACCCAGGTGTTCAATCCGACCTGCTTGTGCAACACTTGGTTCGGACCCGGACTGGGAGGACTTTCTCGTGCGCGTAAGGATGATCTTGCCGCAGACCCGATGACTCAATGGTTCATCGATCTCGTCTGCCATAAGGACGGACAGGCGCTGTCCGGAACCGTCGGCCGATTATACGATGAGTTTCTCTGCATGATCTTCTACGAGCGATGGTGGAAGATCGCCGACACCTGCGCTCCCGCGGTTCGGATCTACGTTCCCGGATGCAACCAAGGGGTGGGGAATCCGCCGCAAAGCGATTGCGGAGGCATTCCTTTCCAAGAGGACGACCTCGTTCCGAAGTGGTGGCACTACGCGTGCAGCGGCGTTCCGCTGTTGATGAGCGATGTCGGTGATGCCGTCAGTCTTGGAATCATCACGGGCGACGAGGTTTCGTCGCTACTCAATTCGATCACGATCAAGCAGCAGCCTGATCAGGACATCCTTCAGAAGCTTGCGGATGCCGGGATCATCAGGGCTCGCGACTGGAGACCGGAGCAGCGTCAGGCATTCTTGGACCTGAACAGCAAGTTTCCGGGAGCCGGATATGGAGCATGCATCGAGGATCTCAATGCGATGGACACGCTTGGTCCGTTCCGAAAGCGGCTGTGCGAGCTGACGGTCGGAGTGGACAACCGTCCCGTGCTGCATAAGGACGACGTGTTCACGGGCATCGCGGGGCTTCAGGCGAACTGCATGATCAACTATCCGGGAAACCCGACGAACCAAGCTGACTACGACTACTGGCGCTCGCGTCAATGGGTCTACTTCCGAGCCGTTCCGGGCGGATGGGCGTGGAGCGGGTGGAACGTCACCGCTGGGTTTCCCGGTCTGACCGAAGAGGAAGCGATCGCGCAGGGATACAACCGGAATCCGGGCATTGGCGGTCCCGAGGTCATCGATGCTCCGCTTCAGGCATTTCGAGGAGATCCGATGCCGCCTGGGTTGTGCTCGTCCGGAAGCGGCGTCTGTCCTCCGCCAACCGTCTTCTGCAACAACTGCATTCAGAATTGCGGCGCCATCTGCGGAACCGCCCCTCTCGCAGGATGCGATCCGCCGGAGGTCTGCCGGAAGTTCAACATCTATCCAGGATGCGAGGGCGTCCGATTCGTTTACTCGCAGTACTACTGGAAAAACACGCTTTCGCAGGATTGCGAGGCGAGTGGCGAATACGTCTGCCTTCGATCGGTCAAGTCGTATCTCGTAGGAGCGGAGAGGACGCGAGATTCGTGGCTCGACGCGATCCCGTATACCTGCCGCAACGAGTCTCCCTCGCTCCCGGCTTTTAACAACTGGCCCGAGGTCGCATATGCGCACCTTGGGCTTGACCCGATGTGCTTGGAGATCACCGAGCCTGCGGATCCGCTCAATCCTCAGTACGACATTTCTGATCTCTGCTGCGGCGGATACTGCATCGAATATCCGCTTGTTCCGTGCGGCGAGGGAGACGCGATCTGTCCGCAGCTCGGCCCCCACAACGATTGTCCGGCAGTTGACGACTGCCCTCCCCACGACACCCCTCAGCAGGAGGCGTGCATCGGTCGGCCGATCGATTGCACCGAGATATGAACTACATCCCGGTCGGACGAACAACATCGGCTAAGGACATGAAGCCGAGCGTGCCACAACTTCCCGTCGTGAAGGACGAGCCTCCGATGGAGCGGAACGTCACGCCTGCGAACGTGAAGAAGTACCTGAATGCCGAGGCGAGCCTGCATCTGTACGGCCCGGTTCCGCAGGAAGTCTTCGAGGAGCGCAAGGCTCAATGCATCGCATGCCCGAAGCGCATGGTTACCGACAAGATCCCGGATGAGATCGGGTTCTGCGCGAGCTGCGGCTGCGGCATCTCGCAGCGCGCTCGTCTCACGGTCAAGCTGACAATGCCGGCGTCGACCTGCCCGCTCGGAAAGTGGGGCGAGGCAGACGGACGGCATCCGGGCTTCATCGACAGAATCAAGGCGACCATCGCAAAATGGGTGCTCCGCTGAATCGCAACAAAATTTGCGATCGGAGCGCTTGACAACCATCTAACACGAATCTACAGTTCCCGCGAGCCACCAGAACCGCCCGGAACACCCTTCCTCCCTGCCGCACGTTTCGCTCACGCGAGGTGGCTCCCCGCATCGGTTCATGGCGTGCGGCAGGGGGGATTTCCGAGGTCATCATGGAAGTGAAGATCGTCAGGGGAATGCCGGCCGCGGAGTATCACGCGGTGCGCGCAGCATCGTCGACTCGGCTGAAGGAGATTCTCCGCAGCCCGGCGCATCTCAAGTGGATGGACGAGAACGGGAAGACGGCGGATTCGCTTGCGCTCGGCGAGGCGTTCCACATGGCTACGCTGGAGCCTGAGAAGTTCTTCGAGCAGTTCATCGTCATGCCGAAGTACGACCGCCGGACGAAGGACGGTCGCGCCGCGTTCGACATGTTCCGCGACGCCAACGCCGACAAGAAGGTGATCGATCAGGACGACTACAACTCCGTCTGCTCGATGCGCGACGCCATCATGGACCATCCCGCCGCCCACGACCTGCTCTCGATGCGGTCCGAGACCGAGCTCTCGCTGTTCTGGACCAACATGCTCGGACAGCCGTCCAAGGCTCGGATCGACGCGTACAGCGACCTAAGCCGGTGCGTGGTCGATCTGAAGAGCACGGTGTCTGCGGATCCCGGAGAGTTCGCTCGATCGGCCTTCAAGTACGGCTACCACCTTCAGGCGGCGTGGTATCTCGATGCCGCTCGCATGGCGGGGCTCAAGACCGATTCAATCGTCTTTGTCGCCGTCGAGAAGACGCCGCCGTTCGGCGTCGCGTGCTACAGGTTCGACGAGGATTCCATCGATGCCGGCCGCGTCTCCTACATGCGGGCTATTGCGATCCTCCATGCGTGCGAGAGTTCGCGCGAGTGGCCGGGCTATTCGCCGATGATCGAGACCATCCGTTTCCCGAAGTGGCGCACCCCTGAAAGAGAGGAAGTCCTGTGAGCAACCTGGCACGAATCAATCTCGACGATGGAAAGATCGGTCTGATCTCCCGGACCATCGCGAAGGGCAGCAGCCCTGATGAACTAGAGCTCTTCATTGCGATCTGCCGTCGCACCGGGCTCGACCCGTTCGCCCGACAGATCTACGCGATCCGTCGGTGGGACGGCCGCGAGCGACGCGAGGTCATGCAGACGCAGGTGTCGATTGACGGCGCACGCCTTGTTGCGCAGCGCAGCGGCGAGTACGCCGGTCAGGACGGCCCGTACTGGTGCGGTGAGGACGGCGTGTGGCGCGACGTTTGGCTGTCGAAGGTTCCTCCGACCGCGGCTCGCGTAGGCGTGTCCCGGAAGGGCTTCGTCGCGCCTCTGTATGCGGTGGCGCTCTGGTCTGAATACTGCCAGCGGAACAAGGAAGGTCAGCCGACCGGACAATGGCCGCGCATGCCTGCGCTCATGCTCGCCAAGTGCGCCGAGATGCTCGCCTTGCGCAAGGCATTCCCAGCCGAGCTGTCCGGGCTGTACAGCGCCGAGGAGATGAGCCACGCCGACGAGGCTCCGGCATTCTCCCCATCCGTCCTGAAGGCCGCGCATTCGGCCGAGGATGCCCGCCAAGACGATGGGCATGACGATGCGCCCGAGGAGGCCCAGGACGAGGCCGCGACTCCTGCGGCATCCCAGGCGCCCGCAATGATGGCTCCGGCCGACATCCGGGCGATGTTGAAGGCTCTTTCGTCCAAGGGGCTGACTCTCGACGACCTGCGTTCGGCAATGGCGAAGGCCGGGTTGTCCGGAGGCGAGAACCCCGACGGGTGGCCGGCCGAGTGGGCTGCTCGCATCAAGTCGTGGATCAAGTCTCAGAAGAGCCGAAATTCCGAAACGAGTGCCTGACTCCGACGGGGGCGGTGAGGTAGGTGGATGCCTCATCGCCCCCGGTTCCTTGCACTCAATAAAGAGATAGAAGGGCATTTCGGAAACAGCATGAAACAAGCCGATTCCGAGGTCATGGTGTAGCGGCTACGCTACATCGAGTAGCGGGTACGCTACAGGTGGACGTTATGCAGCGCAGGATCGCGCAAATCGACCAAAGCACCGGCGAGGTTCTCGAAGGCGTCGTCGCGTTCGTTTCGTCGAAGCGGCGGAACGGCTTTGGCAAGGAGTGGTTTGCGATGGGCATGAATGCGGCAATGGAATTCGCTGTCCGGAAGTTCTCCGAGTCGGACTACCGAGTCCTGTGGGCGCTGCTTGCCAGGTTGGATTTCGAAAACCACGTCGCCATCGGACAGACGGAGCTCGCGACGCTTCTGAGCATGCATCGCGTGACGGTCAATCGAAGCATCCGAAATCTCGTTCGGGAAGGCGTGCTTCTCGAAGCAGGAACCCGTCCGAACGGGTATCGTCTCAATCCGAACTTCGCATGGCGAGGATCCGGTCGATCGCACCGGGACGCTCTGAGCCATCTGAAGCTCGTCAAATGAACCTTTCCCCTGATGGCCCTGTCTGCCTCGCGGCAGATGGGGCTTTTCCTATGAGCGAAACACAGATCACCACCGCGGAAATCAGCAGGCTCGAACACCTCGAACGTGTCATCGAGAACGGGATGCGCTCGTTTCTTGAGGTCGGCTCGGCCCTCGCCGAGATCCAGCAGAGCCGTCTCTACCGTGCGCAGCACCTGACGTTCGAGTCGTACTGCCAGGAGAGATGGGAATTCACCGCATCCCGCGGCCGGCAGCTCATCGCTGCGGTAGGCGCGATCGCGTCCCTGCCAGACGACCTTCCCAAGCCGGTCAACGCGGCGCAGGCCCAAGCGCTTGCCAAGGTCGCGGAGGACGAGCGAGCGGACGTGTGGCGCGAGGCAATCGAGGACGCCGAGGTCGACGGTCGCACCGTGACGGCGGCTGATGTCGAAGGCGCTTCGCGTCGTCGGGCCTCGTCGAAATCCGAGTCGCTCGGTCAGTCTAACATCGATGCGGTCAATCCCGTGTTCGACGAGCTGCTCGCGACCATACGGAAGGCCACATCCCTTGCGGACGATCTGTCGAAGTCGAGCGCGTCCGCATGGCTGCTGACTTCAGGAGCAACTCTGCTGAAGCATCTGCGCGACGCGAAGGATCATGTGATGGCTGCTCGGCCCGCCGCGGCATGCCCGGAATGCGGAGGACATGGATGTCGCAAGTGCCTCGACACGGGATGGGTGAACAAGGCCCGTTTGCAGACCCTGAAGAAGTGATGACCACGAACACCCTGACCGTCCTTGCAGTCGTGAACCGCGTGTTCCCGCAGCCGATGTCCGAGCAGCAGGCGAGCATGCGGCGTGAGATCGTCATCGGGTTGTGCCGCGACAGGTTTACGAGCAGCTGGGATCACTTGGCGCGCCTGACCTGCGAGACGCCTGAAAGCGTTCGAGACCTCTGGCTGTCATGGAACAGACGGCCGGCGAAGTTCCGCCAGGAGTGGCAGAACCTGTTCAAGTAGGAGCCATCATGCAGTTGAGGCCATATCAGAGGGAATGCGTGTCTCGGATCTGCGAGAAGCTCAGGGAGGGACGTAGCACGGTCGCGGTGCTCGCGACCGGACTTGGCAAGACAGTCGTGTTCTCCGATGTCATTCGTCTCGGATTGCAGCGCGAGGGTCGGCGAGCGATCGTCTTGGCGCATCGCGAGGAGCTGATCATGCAGGCGGTCGAGAAGATCCGTGAGGTCACCGGGCTTGAGCCGGCGATCGAGATGGGCGACTACAGGTCCATCGAGGACGGGGTCTACGGTCGGTCGTCCGTCGTCGTATCGTCCATACAGACGCAGACTGCTCGCAGCGGCGACGGCCGTCGCATGGAGCGATTCGACAACACGCACCCTTGGATCGTCGTCGTCGACGAGTGCCACCATGCGGTCAGCAAGTCTTACAAGGACGTGATCGCGCACTACATGTCGCATCCGGAAAGCAAGCTGCTTGGCGTGACTGCGACTCCCGACAGGCTCGACAAGAAGGCGCTTGGTCAGGTGTTCGACACGGTCGCGTACCAGTTTGATGTATCCGATGGGATACAGCAGGGCTGGCTCGTCCCGGTCAGGCAGCGGTTCGTGCAATGCGAGAGGCTTGATTTCTCCGCTGCCCGCAAGAGCGGCGGAGACTTCCAGTTGAACGACCTTGAGGAGGCGCTTGAGAAGAGCCTGCTTGAGATGGTCTCTCCGATGGTCGAGATCGTCGGAGACAAGCGCACGCTGATATTCGCCGCGACGGTGAAGCATGCCGAGCGCATCGCCGAGCAGCTCAACCGTCCTGGCATGAAGACGGGCGCGGCGGCGATCGTGCATGGAGGGACGCCGCGTGACATCCGCCGGCAACTGTTCCGCGAGTACGCCGAGGGCAAGCTCCAGTATCTTGTCAACGTCGCGGTCGCGACAGAGGGATGGGATGATCCCGCCCTCGACGGACGTGGCGTTCAGGTGATCGCCATGATGCGTCCCACGCAGAGCCGAGCCCTGTATGTGCAGATGCTCGGTCGAGGCACGCGCACGCTTCCGGGCGTCATCGCAGGTAAGGAAGATCCCGAGGACCGCGCGCGGGCGATTGCCGAGAGCGCGAAGCCAAGCATCCTTGTGTTGGACTTCCTGGGAAATTCAGGTCGCCACACTCTTGTGCATGCCGGCGACGTGCTGGGCGGAAGCATGGATGACGCCACGTCCAAGCGTTATCACCGGGAATCGAAGAAGAAGGGCGTCGCGGAGGAAATCGACGTTCTTGAGATGATCAGTCACGCGGAACGCGAGCAGAGGAGGGCCGAGGAGGCGAAGCGTCGGCTGCATATCGTCGGCCGCGCCACGTTCAGGACGCAGGACATCGATCCGTTCGAGGCGCTCGGGATCGTGCCAAGAACCGTTCCTTGGTGGCAGCGCAGGATTCCTGCGACGGATCGACAGAGGGCGATGCTTGAGAAGGCAGGAATTCCGACGCGCGATCTCGACACCGGACGGGCAAGTCAACTCATAGATCACCTGATGTCGAAGCCAAGCGAGAAGCAATCTTGGGTGCTCCGTCGCGCCGGCATCGATGCATCGTCCGTGGATCGAAAGAAGGCGAGCGAGCTGATCACGATGATCAAGGGCGGAAGGGTCGATGAAGCCCGAAATATCGCCGCTCAAGCCGCAAATCCTGTTTGACACCATCAAACAAAGCCGATATGCTTTCCATGTGAACGAGTCGCGGGAGCGAGGAGTTCACATGCATGAGAAGCCGGGCATATGGGACCGATATCGGATCAGTCTTCGCACCGCAGAGTTTGCGTTTCGCAAGCTTGGTCGGAATTCGATCGACGGGAAGGAAACCCACGACATCGCGATGCACTCCCTCTTCTCTCCCGCGTGGAGCGTCCATCGCGTCAGGCTCGACGTAATCGACGCCTACCGGAAGGAAAGAGGAAGGCGAGCGCGAACCGGAGAACCGCTCCGGCGCAAGTTCCAGCAGATCCCATCCGACCTCGCCACCCGCGATCCGCCTCATCATCCGGACGACTGGATGAATGCATGGACCATGACGGAAGCCGAAAAGCGCGTGGCCGTTCTGATCGCCGCAGGATTCACCAAGACGGAAACCGCTAAATGGCTTGGAATCACACAGACTGCTGTCTGGGACGCGCTCAGACGCATCGGCCAGAGGAAAGAGAACTGCAAAGGAGAACGGCAATGATTCAGAGCAACAGGATTGACGGCGAGCTGAAGATCGGTCTCGATATCTCGGATCTCGACATCGACAAGCCGGCGATGGAGCTCGTGGCGGGCGTGTATGGACACTCTCTCGGAGAGGACGACGAGCCGAGCGTCACGCTCTTCACGCGTGCTCCTGGAGACGACGACGGCTGCGAATCGCTGTGGATCATTTCGGTCCGCAAGCTGCGCGCCCTCTGCGACATGGCCGAGTCGCAGCATCGTCTCGGCGTCCTTCAGCTCGAAGATGGAGGTGACGAGTGAACAAGTACCCGTCTTCCGTCATCGAGTTCCACGTTGGTGAGATCGAGATGTGCGATCGAAGGCTCGTCGACCTGGCGATCAAGGGCAAGAAGATCAGGAAGGACGACGCTGAACTGAGCGCACGCGTCTGGTACGAGTTCGACGACATGCCGAACTACGTCGACCTTGACCTGCGGGTGCGCACGCCTTCCGAGTACATCGAACTTGCCACGATCCGAATGTCGCTTGAAGAACTTGAGGCAATCGTCGCCGTGATGCGGAATCGCGTCGAGTCGCTGAAGGTGCAGCCATGATGATCGCCTGGATCATGGCCGGCGCCGCGATGGTGTTCGCCGGCATCGCGTGTCTCTCGGTGTTCTGGTTCGACCACGAGGAGGTGAAGCGTGATGACCGATGACATCGTGGCGCGGCTGCGGTTGACTCCAGTTTTGATTCGAGCGGATGAGCTAGGACAAAGCAGGATCGACTATGAGGCTTGCAAGAAGTTCGTGAATCAGGAAGGCGTGAAACTCATGCGCGAAGCCGCCGACGAGATCGAGCGGATGCGGAGCGATGTCAAGGGTGTCAAGGGGCTGCACGAAGTTGTCGAGGCTTGGCGTCTCTATGCAGTCAAGGCCGAACGAGATATCCGTGAGCTCCGCAATGCCTTGCACGCGGCGATGATTCGCAATCCGCGCGCGATTTCTCCGGAGCAAAGGAAGAAAGACATGTTTGCAGCGCGCACCACCGCAGCGACCTTCGAGCATCACTCCAATCCTTGGATCAAGACGCTTCAGAATGCGATCGACGAGGCAGACCGCATTCGCGCCGAGCGCGACGAGGCTCGCCGAACCGTCTGCCATCTGACCGCCGAGCGCGACTCGGAGGAGAGCAAGATGGCCGTGTCCGCGGAGAGCATCGCGGACGAGTTCAAGTGGGAATGCTTCAAGGTCGAAGAGGAGGAGGAGGAGTGAATCCCTACCTGATCGAGCAGCCCTGGGTGATTGGACAGACACCATGAATAAAAGAGAACTGATCAGCCAGGTGGATGAGTCGGCTTTGTTCATTGACGGGCAGGATGACGCGATCGTCGGTATCGGAGAGCGTTGTGGTCAGCCGACAATGGTGGTGTACGACAGGAATTTGCTTCATGCCGGATTTGTGGCGCAAGGCATGACAGAGGAAGAGGCAAGTGAATGGATCGACTACAACATCGCCGGCGCGTGGATTGGCCCGAACACGCCCTTGCTCCTGACGAAGCTGGAGGACATGTGAGCGAATTCGCCGCCGACTCCATCGTCTACATGCGCGCGCGCGTCGCGTCGAACATCAACGAGACCACGCTCGGCAGGGAGTGCGCCGTGATCGAACCCGTCGACAAGTCGGGGAAGGTCATCGAGGGCGCCTGGCCCTATACCGTTCCGGTGGAATGGTTGATTCCGATCTCCGAGATGCGCCGCATCGCAGGGAGGAAGGACTGATGTTCAGCCTGACGGACCGAGCGACGGGTGAGGTCGTCTTCGACGGCATCCGGGTCAGCCGGCGGACGAAGTGCCCTATCTGCGAGCATGACAGCTGGTGTCTGATCGACATCGCGCGAGGAGTCGCCATCTGTCAGCGCATCGAGAGCGACCGCAAGATCGGAGATGCGGGTTGGATGCATCGTGGGGAGAATGTTCCTCGCTCGACTGCCGTGGAACATAGGGATCAGGACATCCCCGAGATGATCTCCGCGGGTCAGATGCAGGCGCGTTTCCTTCGGCAGGGATCGCCTCGCCTTGGGCTGCTCGCGCTGTCTCTCGGTCTTTCTAGGGAGTCTCTTGAGCGTCTCGGCACGGGGTGGAACGGAAGCGCGTGGACGTTCCCGATGCGGAACCATCGCGAGGAGATCGTGGGGTTCCGGACCCGTCTTGAGAGCGGTCAGAAGCTTGCCATCAAGGGAAGCCGTAGCGGCATGTTCATTCCGGAGCGCCGCACGAAGGATGAGGTTTGGATCGTCGAGGGTCCGACGGATGTCGCCGCGATGATGGACATGGGCATGAACGCCATTGGCAGGCCGTCCTGCCGCGGACAGGAAAAGGAGATCGTTCGATGGATTCGCGGAACGAGGACGGCGGTCGTGGTCGCCGACAACGATGGACCCGGTCTTGGCGGCGCCGACGCCCTGGTTCGGATGCTGCATGGGTCGGTGAGCAGCGTGGCGATGATCCTGCCCCCGTGGGGGATGAAGGACGCGAGGGAGGTGGCGAATCACGGTGGGACGAGGTCCGATTGGCTGGCACAGCTCACGGCTTCAAGCGAGCGGAGGAGTACGAATGGCCGGCAAGCGTGAAACTGACGGGCATGGAGACGCCTCGCGACCTGGAGTATCTCCACTACATCGCGACGGCCGGTCAGATCGACGAGGTGATCGCGAGACGCCGGTTCGGAAAGACGTGCGCTCCGGCGATGTGGGCGCTGATCCATCTCGGGCATCCGATCGTCGAGACGAACGACCGGGGGGGCAGGCGATGGATGTGGCTGGCCGCGATCGAGTGAATCTGTTCCTGCCTCAGCACGGCTCTGACCTGACGATCTACAAGCGGATGCTCCGTGCCGGCGCGATCCGGCCCTACGAGATGCCCGAGGGCATCGAGCGTCTCGCCGAGCATCTGATGAAGATGCTTGAGGTCGCGCAGGCTTCAGGGAGGAACCGCGACGCGATCAAATGCATCGAGATCCTCCGGATGCTCCAGGCCGACAACCGCGCGATGGCTCTTGAGCTCGACAAGATCGAGCGACTCGACGCCGGCAAGCCGACGACCATCAGCGGGCAGGTCGCTCCCGAGGTTCAGGACCGGATCAGGCGGATCGTCTCGACGCAGCGTGCCCGGTCGATTCCGGCGCAGGAGGAATCCAATGACGGATCGAGGAAGGATGATGCTCCGGGCCTACATGCTCGCGCAGCAGGCGCTCGACACGAACAGCATGCTGAAGCCGGCGGTGGTACGGCATCTGATGGACGAGATCATCAGGCAGCGCCGGATCATCGAGGCGCAGGAGCGCCGAATACGGAGACTGGAGAGGGAAGATGAACGAGTACAGGTTCACGGCGAACGCGATCCCCAAGGGACAGCCGAGGGCTCGGGCGACGATGTTCGGCAACAGGGCTCGGATGTGGACTCCGAGCACGGCTGATGTGTTCAAGGCCGCGGTCGGCATTGCGGCTCGGGAGTGCGTCCCCCCGGAGATCACTCCCATCAGGGGAGCGATCGAGCTGCATTGGATCGCCTACCTGCCCCGTCCTCAGAGGCTGTGCCGGCGAGGATCGGACGCGGGTCCGGTCGTCTGCCTTGCAAAGCCCGACCGTGACAACATCGACAAGGCGATCTGCGATGCGTTGCAGGACGCCGGGGTGATCGCCGACGACCGGACGATCTACCTGGGATCGCAGGCCAAGTACTACGCGGAGATCGACGGCGCCCCGCGCGCCGAGATCTGCATCCGCTGCACGAATACGGAGGACTGATGGCTGTTCGCTTCACAGAGGTTCTGAGGCAGGTTCTGCATCGATACTCGCGCCCGGACGCGGTCGACATCACGCAGTCGGACATCGCCGAGGAGTTCGGCAGGAACCGCGCGACGATCCATTCGCATTGCAGCCGCCTCGTCGAGCTCGGGTATCTCCGCCGACATCGGCAGGGGCAGTACGAGATCACGGCCGACGGCAGGTCCGCGCTCGACCGTCGGCAGACATCAGCCGCCCGCGTCATCCGCTGCCCCAGCTGCAACCACAGGTTCGTGTTCTAGGACGATCCTGCGCACGGTCATCGGCGACAGGCGCGAGCATCCCCGGCCGCGGATGCCTTCGGCTGCGAGAGCCTGGGCGATCCTGCGGAACCCGAGGCCGTCGGCATGGAGCTGCCGGGCCCGCGCGATAGCGGCCTGTTCGTGCGGGTCGGCGATCAGAATCTTGCGTTCCCTGCCGCCGGAAACCTCCGTACAGGCGATCCTGAATCCGAAGGGCACGGCGCCCCCGGTCTTCTCTCCGCGGCCGCGCTTGGCCTCTAGCGCCTTCTGTGTGCGCTCCCGGATCAGCTCCCGCTCGTACTCGGCGAGCAGTTTCATCATGCCCCGCATGAGGAACGCCGCCGCGCCGGCGCCTTCGGTTCCCTCGCCCGCGACGGAAACGAGTTTCGCCTTGCGAATACGGAGAGCGGCGTCGGCGTCGAGAAACACCTGGCCCTCGCGGCCGAGCCGATCCATCTTCGCGACGACGAGAACGTCGCCGCGCTGTAGCCAATCCAAGGCCGCGCAGAGACCTGGGCGGTCCTCGACCGGCGTAGCGCCCGAGACGCCCTCATCGGCGAACACGGCGACGCATTCAGCGCCGAGCTCCGTCGCCTTCCGCTCGCATGCGGAGCGCTGCGCCGCGAGCCCCAGCCCGCTCTGCGCCTGTTCGTCTGTAGAGACCCTAATGTAGATTGCCGCCCTCACTTATCGGACTCCTTTGACGGAATCATCCGCCCTAGAACATCGACCCGGTCGATCGACCGATACACCGGGTACGTCACTTGGTCGTTGACCCAGTCGCGCCATCCGATCCCGCATCCGGAGCTCTGCGCGATGCCGATGGCAACGCGGCCGAGATCGTCTTCGTAGAGCGCGTAGATCGCTCGGCCCGAGTCGGCCGGAATCTTCATGGCTCGGGCGAGCTGACCGGCGGTGAGAACGCGCTTGCCGACCTGGAACCGAAGGTTCGGATCGATCAGCATGAACGACTCGCGCAGCGTGATCCCGCTCATGGTTCCTCCCGTCCAATACGGATGGGCTTGCGAGCGCGCGCTTCGTCGGCTTCGAGGATTTCGAGAACAGCCACATACAGGCTGGAACCGATCTGTTCCTGCAATCCCCCGCCCCAATGGTTGATGGCGGCTCGGCACGCGAACCCGTTGGATTCGACCTGGGCGGCGAGCCAGTTCCATGTGCGCCCGAGACGACGCAGCCTCGCCTCTACATCGCCGCGAATACGGTCGTTGTAGCGTGCGAGGTTCGGGCGTCGGGTCGGGCTCGTCTTCGTCTTCGGCATGGTGTTTCCTCTCAGGCGCATCGGGTGCAGAAACGGAACGGACCTTCGTCGGGCCCGCCGCACAATGTGGTTTCGGATTCGGGAACATGGCGATGGCATCCGTCGCACTCGCACTCGCCTTCCCGCGGGGGCAGCTTGACGATCGTATGTGAATCCCGAATCTTCAGGGTCCGGGCGACGCGCTCGGCATCGGCGCGATGATCGAACCGCGCGGCTTCGTCGGCGATGATGGTCATCGACCGGATGCGCCACTCGGGAATGAATGGCGCGTGCGGCTCCGAAGCGCTCCGGAGCTGATAGACGCCCTGCACGAACATTGCCGGGCAACCTGGGGCATTGATCTTGATCGCGTACATGTGTGGCTCCTTTGTGGTTCAACCAATGACCGAGCTTCGCGCATCGCGATTCGCAGCCGCCTTTTCGACCGGCATCGGAACGCGAAGGTTCTCGCAGGTCTTCCGCATATCCGAATACGCCTCGTCAAGAACGAACCGGATTTCATCCGCCGAATACGGAAGCGTGACGGTGATTCGGGCCAGGAACTCGGAATCCGCCTTGCGAATCTGATCTTCCAGGTAGTTAAGCGTGCGGGAGAGAACCGGAGTTTCGTCGGGGAATGCCCGTGCATTCAGGCACGGGCCGTAGGATCGAAGGGCTCCGATGAGAGCTCGGACAGACGGGATGTACAGACTTGAAAGTTTCGTTGTCATGTGTGTGGCTCCTTTGTGGTTCAACCGGCGACGGCTTCGTCCTCGCACGCTTCGGCGATGCCGCTGCTGAAACTGTCGGCGACTTCCTCTAGCGTCCGCTCGCCGAAGATTCGGACGGCATCGGTCGGAATGTGGAGGCGCCAGCCGGTGACGACGCCGCCGTCGGTGATCGCGACTTCGGCGACGCTCGCGTAGACCATCAATGGATGGCTCGGGAATGCCGACGGCGTATATGCGAGACGGGTAACGAACACGGTCGATCCCTCGGGAATGACAAGCTTGCCGTAGACGAGGTTGTCATTGTCGACGATGTTTCGGGAAACGGTTCCGATGGCGACGGTGCGGGTCGGTTCAAAGGCGGTCATGTGTGGCTCCGAATACGGTCCGTATTGCTTTGGGCGACGGTCGCCCGCACCGCGCCCGGTCGCATCGGGCGCGTAGCGGAGGATCGGCGGTCAGTCTCGGGCGCGATAGAAAACCTCGTTATGCCAGCTGCGAATCTCGCGCGCGTCCGCGGTCAGAATCCAGTCGATATGCTCGGCGACCGTCTCGGTATGCGGGTCCATATCCACGATCTCATGTGCGAACGGCTCCAACCCGATGGATTCCAGCCGGTCGATCGCGCGGCGTCTCAGGGTCGAATTCACGCAACACCCCCTTCCGGGCAGGTGATCCACATGTTCGCGATCGATTCCGCCGCGGCGAGCTCGCGCTCGCATCGCGTGATTTCGTAGCCGTACATTGCGTCGCGCCCGGCCTCGGCCGAGCCGGGAATCCGGAACGCCTTGACGGGAACCGCGCGACCGTGAATCACGTCGGCGCCGGTGCGGCATTCCCGGCGAAACTTCGCGCGGACGCGCCGGAGATCGGCGACGCGCGTGCGCCAGTAGTCGCGGGTCGCGACGGCGTCCGCCGTCGTCGCCAGGCGCTTCAGGTCGTCGGGAGCGGAGAGGGACGCGCGGACGTCTCGCGCCATCATGCCGACGAGAATCACCACATGCTCGCCAGCGATGCGCATCGTAACTTCGATTCCACCGGCTCCGTTGACTCGGAATCCGCAGCGGATCGCGCGATCCTGAGCGGCGTAGCTCCCGAACTCGGTCGCCTCGGAACGCGCGTGATCCCGGATCATGCGCTCGGCGCGACGGATCAGCGTATCGCCGACGCCGCCGGGCGTGCTCCAAATCTCATCGGAGATGATGAGGAAATTCGGCGCGATGGCGCCGGTCTCGGCGAATTCCGGGAAGCGGTTCGCGATGTACTGCGCGGTCGCATCTTCGTCAATGCTCCCGATCTCGCGCAGGCAGACGATCGATTCCATGTGTGGCTCCTATTCTGCGGCCGAGCCGCGTTAGTGGAAAGATAGCACTACCATCGGCGCGATGCAACCCGGAGTCTAAATTTTTCTAGACGCCCATCGAATACGGTCCGTATTCGCGTATATGCGCGGGCGCAGCGCGCGCGATCGCGCGGGAATGCATGCGGCCGGACGATGCGAGCCGACTGCGGAGCCAAGTCGCTACCGGCGCCGATGCGACGGACGCGCGCCGATGGATCGAAGCTGCGACACATGCGAACATGTGTAGCAGCATCCCGGATGCGCGCGGATGCACGCGCGAAGCGACGCGATCGCAACGGGCGGACCGGCCTGGCGACGGCGGTCGACCCTAACAGATCCCGACCCTAACAAACCCCGACCCTAACGGACACCAAAAATTTCCAGCGCTCCAGCGCCCGCAATCCGGTCCGGCCGAGCCGAACGGCGACGCCCAAAAAACTCGGAAAACTTCGCGAAAAACTGCGCAGCGGCGCCGCATCGCGCCGATGATATAGTACAATCGTACCGCGGCGCTACGCCGCAGAATGGAGCCTACACAATGAATCGCCGTACCTTTACCCGTGCGCAGGCCGACCGCGAACTTGCCGCCGTCGGAGCCTTCCTCATCATCGTCCCGATCCTCTTCGGCATCGCCGCCGCCATCATCGGATGAATGGAGCTAATGCAATGACGAACCCGACCCCCGCCGCAATTCTCGCGCGACTCTCCGAGTCGGAGTATCCGTCCGCGCGCCGCGCCGCGCGGACGTTCCGAACTGTGATTCGCGCGACTAAGACCGGCGACCGGCGAGCGCTCAACCGCGCGATTGATCGCCTCGACCGCGCCGGGCACGGCACGGGCGCGATTCCGCCCGACGCCATCAACACGCTTGATGCGTTGACTTGGGCGCAAGAATACGCCCACGGTTGGCGCGCGGATTCTGTCATCGTCTTCTTTCGGCCGCGCGCCTAGCGGAAACTTTTTCCCCCCAGCCCCCAACCCAAAAGGGAAACCATGAACATCGCACTACCTCAGATTCACCCCGCCGCGCGCGCAGCGCTCGCGCTTCCCCCGTTCGAGACTCCGGAATGGCGCGCCGACTTCGGACGCGGCATCCGGCTCGCGCTCGGCGCGGCCGGCGCGCGCCCTGGATACCTCGCGCTCGCGATCGATCGCATGCGCGATGCCCTCGAGGGTACGGACCTTTACGAAGTTTCGGCGCCGGGCGCGAGCGGAAATACGAAGCTTGCGAAAAATGCCGCCGTTACGCTCGCATTCACCGGCGCGAGCGGCGCCGATTCGGGCACGTTCAACCCCTGCCCGGCGCTCGGGGCGTGTGCGAGTTTTTGCGTGCTCGGCGCCACCTGCGGGCGCGCGCGAATGGCGCCCGATGCCATCATCGGCGCCCGTCGTCGTCGCCTTATCGCGATGCGCGCGCATCCCGTCGCTGCGGGCGCCATGCTCGCGAGCCGCGCGGCCGCGGCTCGGCGACTCGCGAACGCGCTCGGCATCCGATGCATCGCGCGGATGAATGTCGGAACCGATATCGGATTCGAGTCGATCCCGGAACTTACCGACATGCTCGGCCGCTTCGCGATCGACGCTTACGCGTACACTAAGCGCCCGGCCGCGGTCCGCTCGGCGATGCGCGGCGCCGGATACGCGGGAGCCACTCGCATCGTTTACAGTTATTCCGAACGGGCTTCCGACTCGCTCGCGTCGCAGTATCTCCGCGCGGGCGGAAACGTCGCCGTCGTCGTCGGCGGGCTCGGCCGCACCGACCCGGCCGAGAGTTTCGATACCTTCGAAATCGCGGGCGAGCGCTTCCCGATCGTCTCGGGCGACGCGACGGACGATCGGACGACCGACGCGCCGGGTAGCGTCGTCGCCCTGCGCGGCAAAGGGCCGCTTGCGAGCTCGGCCGGGCTCGACTCGGCCGACCCGTACGGATTCGCGATCCGGCCGGACGATCCGCGGCTCGGCCGGAGGTGATTCGGCCGACTCGCGACGAGCGGCGCCCGGTCTCGGCCGGGCGTCGTCGTTTTTGGGCGACGCTGGCGCCAAAAAATTCCCCCCCCGCGGGCGCGCCGGAATCGCGTTTTTCCGGCTGGCGAAAAATTTTTTCTTGACTCGGCGACGCGCGACGCCGTAGCATCAATCTCCGAAGCACGGCGGGCGCTGCGATTGAATGCGAGCCGGCCGCGCGGAGCGGGCGCCGGCGCCGGCCGGCCGAGTCGGCGACGCCGGCCGAACATGCGAGAACCCGAGCGGGCGACGGAACGGCCGAGCATGCGACCGAGCGGCCGGGCGATGAAGAGGCCGGGCAGCGAACGCACACACGAACGAACGCGGGGAACGGGCGCGAGCGCTCAGCCGATGCGGCCGGGCGTCGTCGGCGTCGGCGTCTACGATCGGTCGAAGGTAGACGCGCGGCCGCGCGCGACGCCGGACCGCGGCCGCGGGCGCCGATCGTATTCACCGGACCACGGGGGGGGAGGGGTCGTACAAACCCCCCTCCCAACGAACTGACCCTCTGGAACTTTCCGGGGCATGGTTGTTTGACCCCCGTGTGTGCAGATTGATCGCAACAAAACTTGCGTTAGACGCTCGTTGCAGACAGCGAAATCGCAAATGTTGTTGCGATTGTGGGTCTGTTGTCTAGGATGCGTTCTGATGACGCAGGTGGGCGATCTTTCGTTGGACGAGTTCTGGTTCGGCTGTCGCGAGGCGCCGCATTGGTTTGTGCCGTATGTGCTTGGGTTCGAGAATTCGGGCCTGCACGACGAGCTGCAATGGCATCTGACGGACAACGACGATGCGTACTGCGAGCTGCCTCGCGGTCATGGGAAGACGAATCAGATGGTTGGTCGGGTGTGCTGGGAGATCGGTCGCGATCCGCACATCCGGGTGAAGATCGTCGGGTCGTCGGATGACGAGGCGACGAAGACTGTGACGATGATCCGGAAGATCGTGCAGTCTGAGGAGTTTCGGAACGTGTTTCCTGGGGTGGAGCCTGACAAGGATTCGTCTTGGGGGAACACGGCGTTCACGGTGAAGCGCAGTAAGTTCATGCGCGACCCGACGGTGGAGGCTGTGAGCGTGTTTGGTCGTGCGGGCGGTCGTTCGGACCTGCTGATTCCCGACGACATCTGCGATCTCCGGAACTCGGTGCAGCAGCCTTCCATGCGCGAGCAGGTGAAGGAGGCGTGGACGACGATCTGGTTGCCGACGCTGGACAGGTCTGGCGAGAGGCCGAGGATCTGGAAGTTTGGCACGCCGTACCATGTGGCGGACATCACGGCCGACTGGCGGGCGTATCACGACGATCATGGCGGGGTGTTTCGCCGGCCGGTGCGTGGGTATGAGAGTCCTTGGCCGGAGGTCTACACGTCGGAGATGATGCAGAAGCTCCGGGCGC
>Ga0315907_10000847_pt1 | contig 42076 bp, 72 predicted proteins | sample LakEriMetagenome_3_FD_203525 | JGI IMG/M metagenome (GOLD analysis project Ga0315907, IMG submission 203525) | Freshwater fungal communities from buoy surface, Lake Erie, Ohio, United States - Buoy 12 MA123 | ecosystem: Environmental > Aquatic > Freshwater > Lake > Lake biofilm | place: USA...
AAAATGACTCATCTTTTTATTTTTTATAATGTTAATACTAGTGCGAAAACTAACCAACCCCAACCGTTCACACCCAACGCTGCTAGAGTTACAATACCACCAACCAATGCTATTTGCAATAGCGTTGTGTTGTTAAAATTAAATTTATTATTATCCATTAATATACCGTTTTAATTGATTTTAATGCTTCGTAGCTTAAATTATTTATTGATGCTGATACAGCCATACCAATTTGTTGTGCAACGCTAACAACTGTTATTTTTTGCTCTTCAATTGTTTCTAATGAATCACTAATAACCAATTCTGTTAGCATTGAGTTTTCTATGCGATTGTATGCTGGACCAGATAACACACCATGTGCGATTACTGCTGTAACAGTCTTAGCACCAGCATCTTTTAACACTTCAGCTGCTTTACATAATGTTCCAGCGGTGTCAACCATATCATCTAATATAACGACATGCTTACCTTTAACATCACCAATGATAATCATTTCATCAATTACGTTGGCTTGTTTTCTAGTTTTATCAATCATCACAATGTTTAAATTAACATCGTAACGTTTATTGATTTGGTCACGCATACGTTTAACACGTTTACCAGAACCAGCATCTGGACCACACAATACTACTTCGTTGTGGTTATACGCTTTAATAGTTTCAAAAATATAACTATCAAATACGTGTTTACCCTCAATGTGTGTAACTGGGATGTTAAAGAACCCTTGGATTTGGTCAGCATGTAAATCAAAAGTGATTACTGATGTTGCACCACGTTGTTCAATTATTTCAGCCATTACTTTAGCACCAATTGGTCCTCTGCTTTGGTCTTTCTTATCTTGTCTAGCATATGGAAAATATGGTAAGATAGGAATGATTTCTTTAGCACCACCACGTTTAGCCGCATCAATAGCCAAAGCTAAATTAATGATTGCATCTGACGTGTTTGGACTAGATAACAAAAACACAGATTTACCTCTAACTGAGTCAGTGAAATCAACACATAACTCACCATCGGAGAATTTTTGTTTGTTTAAATAACCTAAACTAATTTCATGTTCCGTGCTAAATAAATTAGCTGACTGTAGAATGGCTTCAGCCAATTCTATTTTACCATCTAAGGTAAATAATAACGATTGATTCATATTTTATTTTTTACATTTTACAAGCCCATTCAAGGACTATTGAAGCACCCATAACCATAAGATATTGAATAAACCCTTCTTTGCTGAAAAGGCTATATCTTTCACTTTCTACTCTACCCAAATCTATTGCTCTGAATAATAAAAAGTAACCTAGGAAATATAATAAAAACTGTTGCATTATATTTCTTTTACGATGTATTCCCAACCAGAATCAGAGTTCTGAGTCATTAACGCTGCAAACTTTTCAGCATCTGGTAAGTTATCAAATTCCAATACTTCTGTGTTAATATCCAACATCAACACGTTTAATGTTTTACCATTTGGTTGTATCACTTTCTTTATGATACAGTAACTTTTTACATTTTTCATAGTTATAAATTTTAATTAATACAAATGTATGAATAATTTTTCATATAAACAAAAAAAAGATGAAAATTAATTCATCTTTTTCCAATTTCTGTCGTGATATTTGGTCTTATAATGTCCCAAATCAAATGATTTATTGTGCAATATGACATCTAACGCTAACGGTAGTTCATCATATAACTTATCCCATTCTGCTTTCTGTTCATCAGTATACTCTACAACATCATGTATTTCAAATGGGTCAAAATTCTCTGGCTTACCATTTAATATTGTATCGATAGCTTCATAAATAGTGTCAAAACCAAACGGAACTGAATCTTCATCGTCAGAAATATTAACAATAAGGTTTTTGTTTTTACTCCAACGTAAATGTTTTAACAACTTTACGTGTTCTTCTTTTAACTCAAACTTAACAACACTCATAATTAGAATGGTAATTCATCTTCTTCGTTATTGTTAACTATTGTCATAGAAGACAAAACATCTTTCTTAGTGTCTTTTTTAGTTTTAGTAGCAGTTGTTGGTTCATCTGCTAAAGCAATAGCGACACCTCTTAAATTGGTAAAGTATTTACCTTGCCACTCACTACCTTTCAATAAGAAAGCAATTTTAACTTTTTCACCTTCAGCATGGTCATCCAATTTATTGATACCATTCTCATCAGTAAATTCAAATTTTATGTGTTGAGGATAATCCTCATCAGTAACTAAAACAATTTCTCTTTTCTTGAAATTGTTCTTAAATTCTTGAGTATCAAAAATCTCTTTGATAACTCCTTCAAAAGTGTAATATTCCATATTATTTATTTATTTTATACTAATATACTAATTAATCTTGTTATAACCAATAAAAATTTATATTTCTATCAAATTTAATAATTCATCAACGACTTCATTAACGCCTTCTACAGCACTTTTTCTTACATACTCAACGTTCAACCCATAGTTAGATAAATAATTCATTGGCGATGGGTCTATGTAGATAATTCTACATGGATTACTATCATCTGATACTCGTTGTCTAACGTTTGTCAACAAGTCCAATGTATAACTTATTTGTAAACTAGTCCCAACTACTATCAATACGTCAGCGTTATAAACTGCATCATAAGCTTTATCAACATTAAAAGGATACTCACCAAACCATACAATGTGTGGTCTTAATTGAGAACCAGTTGTTGGACATTTATCACCAATATTGATGTCATTATATCCAATATCAATAACTTCATCAACTGGACTAGGTTTATGGTTATACAAGGAACCTCTAGCTTTTGTCAATTCACCATGCAAATGGATAATATTACTAGAACCACCTCTTTCGTGCAAATCATCAACATTTTGTGTTATGATTGTAACGTCATAAACTTCTTCTAATTTAACCAATGCTTTATGTGCATCGTTAGGTTCAACTGTTGGCATTTGTCGTCTTCTATCGTTGTAGAAATTAAGAACTTTTTCACGGTCTTTCCTCCAACCTTCTAACGTACAAACGTCTTCAACTTTATGGTTATTCCATAAACCATCTTTAGTGTCTCTAAACGTTTCAACACCAGACTCTTTGCTGATTCCAGCACCACTAAATACTACTACTTTCTTTTTCATTCTTTTACTTTTTTATAACCAGTGAACAGTTTTATAATCATAAAAAAACCACCGATAAATCCAAAATCATACCAAGCACCATTGTTATTAACAGCATATACAGCGACATCGTCCCATATAAGACTACCAATAAATGATGGAACCATTATCATACCATGCCATGTGCCACCCCAGAACCCATAAGTATGTTCTGTTTCTGGTAAACATTGCTGAACATGAGATGCGTCAGCACAACCAGTTAATGCGAATAATCCTAACAATATAATTAATATTACAACACCAATAATTCTTTTTCTTTTCATAAACATTTTTTTATTTTTTCTAATTTTTCTTGAACTCTTCTATTAATTTCTTCTTCAACAATTCTATCAATAGTTTTTTCTAATATGCTTTCCACTATTTTATTTATTTTATCGTCAACATGTTCAATCAATGTTCTTTCAATTTGTTTTAACTTAAAATCAAATCGTTCTTTCATTTGATTTTTAGTTATGTTATTTGAAAAATTAAACTCAGCGTCAATAAAATCATGCAATACATCTCTAACTTCTTGAGGTTTAACAACCATGACATCCCCATTTTTGTTTTTAAACTTCAATGTATCAAAATCTGGAGATTCTTTTGCCGAATCCTTTCTAGTTTGATTATATCTTTGTATGTCAGATATCCTAGCCATTTTTTGCTTTTAATAACCATAAAACACTATCCCAATCATTTTCACCATCGAATCCAGCTTTGTCTTCAAATAGAACATTCATGTAAGGTTTTTTATCGTAGTTACCATACCCTTCTAAATTTGTAGGTATCTCTGGGTTCTCATTGATATAGTCAAAATGAATATCATTCTCTTTAAAATATTCAATATATTGTTCAATTTCATGTGGATGTGAACATGTGTAAAGAATCATTACTACATCTTTCATTTTGCTAATCATTTGTAATGTTTCTTTAGCAAATGGGTAAAACTCTTTAGGTATGTTTCCATACTCATAATTTGGTTTTAAAATAGTACCATGGATATCGAACATAAAATACCCTTTATCCCACCCTCTTTTCTCTTTATCATTGTAAAAATTTTCAATTGCTCTAGTTATCATAACTTTCTTTTATTTGTTTATATTTATTTATTTTCCTTGATAACCCGAAATCATCACCATTATAAATGTATTCACCTAATTTAATAATTTCCTTACCCAAAATTCGTAAAACTGAACTTTTATTTTCTTTTTTTGTTTTTTTATTAAAATTAATTATTCTTTTAATATTATATTTAATACCCAAATTTTCACATAATCTTTCAAAATAAGTCCAATCTTGGTCATATGATGAAGTTATAGCAAACTGTCTAGTATAATCTTTAAAATAAAACGAACCATCACCGTCAATCAAACCTCTGAAAAAATAATGTTTTAAATCATCTGGTATTTTAGATAAAATTTTATCAGCTGAAATATATGATTTTTTATCGTAATTGTGTTCAATTAAAAAATTATATATTTCTTTATTTGAACCAATCAAATATTTAGCTGTTTTCCAACCTCTTTTACTTCTATCTTGAATAGACTTACCCCAACTACCAACTTTAAAAAATAAATTTTCGATTTCATCAATATCTTCTTTAACACCACCAACGTTAAAATGTCTACCATCATTTCTAACATGTCCATCAGCCCACATAAAACCTAAAATATATGCAACATAAGAATCATTTATATTTTCAAATTTTAAATAATTTAAACTTTTTTCTTTTTTTATTTTTAAAACTCTTAACTTATAAACTATTTGTTCAACTGGTATGTTTAAAACATTTGAGCAATAATATCTATCAGTTAAAGGATATTCTTTAATTAAAAAATTAATTTCATCTTCAGTCCATTTATGTTTCATATTTTTATTTTTATTATAAATATATTAAAAAACACAAAAAAGTAAAGTTATACACATATGTTATTTAACGCCCAATATGTTTTATCCCAACCTCTATTAACCATGTGTTCATAATGGTTAATTCTTATTGACCTTATTATACTCATTTTTTATAAATTAAAAATTTTATGAAAATCCATACTATTCATTGAATAATATTTATTGTCATGTTTGAAAAAAATTGTATCACCAGCATAAACTATATCAGTTGGTGTCCATTTTTCAACGATATCAACTGGATATATATTTTCACCAACATTGGCGATTCCTACTTTAACTGTATTCATTAAATTAATTCGATTTTAATTTTAGCTTCTTCCATCATTTCAATTGCCGCTTTGAAATGTTCACCCCAAACTTCATGGGTTAAATCTGGTTCTGGAGCTATTATTCTTGTTATACCAGATTGAATTAATGCTCTAGCACAATCGGCACATGGGAAAAGTGTTACATATAACGTACAACCTTTCAATGAAACGCCATGTCGTGCCGCATGATAAATTGCATTTCTTTCTGCGTGTTCAGTAAACAAATATTTTGTTGGTCTTTCATACCTACATTCAACACCATCATCACACCCTCTAGGTATACCATTATAACCCATAGATAAAACTATGTTATCTTGGTCAACTATAACAGCACCAACTTTTCTATTTTTATCCTTGCTCCATCCAGAAATGTGTTTACATAACTTAATAAACTTTCTATCCCAATTATCCATTCAAAATTTGTATTATCTTATCTTTTATCCCCATACGTTTTATACCTTCGTTTTCATTAGGGCAATGAACGAAGTTTGGATGTAACCATTCATCCATATTTAAATCATCAATGGCAACCCATTTAATGTCTTTCTTCCAAGCGTTAGCTTCCAACCATGCATTAATTTCATCAGCACGACCACCTTCAAGATTATCACCCTTATATGTTTTTAAGGATGGTGTAAACCCTATAGGCCCTTTCAACAATCCGTTATGACAAAAAATTTCACGCATTTCATGCAGAGTATATTGATTTCTCCAATCAGACGATAAAATGATTTCAGCACCAGTCTCACTAAGTATAAAATTTAGATAAACAACCGCTTTTTGGTCAAACATGTAGGCACCCCACTTGTTATTTTTTCCTTTACCATAACAAGATGTTGTTGCTAATACTCCATCAATATCTAAAAATATAACTTTCATGAGACAAATGTACTAAAAATTTTTGGAAAATCAAATGTTTTGGTCCTTTTTTCTTAAAAAAGCATACCTAATAATCATACTACCATGAGTTTTTCCTTCATAAGGTATAGAAACAATTGGTTGCATATCATAAATTAAAAGACCTTCAACAGAACTATAATTAGGGTGTGTATTGATTCTTTCTTCCTTTCTAATCAGCCATTCTTGAAAAGTTTCATTTACTTTCAAACATTCACTGCGAACACACCAATGAAATACTTCCCCATCAATTAATTGTGGGGAAATAGTATTTTCATCTTGTAATGGTTTATCAATAAATATTATTTTCATGGAACGTATCTAACAATTGTTACATACTCACCAATCATTTCTTCTTCAATGATTTTCTCAATGATATCCCAATCACCACCAGCCAATCCAGCGCCAATCATCGGTAAACCAAATGTTTTACCAGAGAATTTAGCTTTCATCGCTTTTAAACCAGAACGTAACGCATCATAGTCTAAATCTATATTACCACTACGTCTACCTTTGGTGTCGTATTGTGAATAAATATTTACAACTGTTGGTGTTGTGTTTACAGTATGGGTAATAGTACCCATCTTTGATTCATCACCAGCAACTGTTGCACAATCAGCAGCGTATGCTTCTGGGAACGCATGCTTAATTTGTGGTGCGATACCAGCACCAAAAGCTAAAAAACAGTTACAGCCATGTGCTATTACATCGAATTTTCCTTCTTTGGCCATTTTCACTAAATCGCCATCTACATATCTAATCATAGTTCTATTTTTAGTTTATTTGAAGATGATGTTTCATTAAATCAACACCATTAACTTTAATATTATGAATAACTGTGAAAAAATAACCATGTGCATAACTAAATAGCTCAGTGTGTAATTTAGCTGCATGGAAACCATTTTTATTTAATGAAATATGTTTTTCATCATTTAAATAAATAGCAATTTCTTCACCCTCATCTTTTATCGATACATTGCAATTATCAGCAACATTGTTTTTAACTAATTCACCATCAAATTTCGTTGGTTCTAAATAATGTGCCATATATTTTAACACAAAGTTAACAGCGTGTGAATTGTTAATCTCTTTTACTTCGTTGGTTGTAGTAAACGAACAACCGTATACATTTTGTTTTTTACTCATTACATTTCTATTTTTATTGTTTTTAATTTTTCTCTTACTTGCATTATTGCTTCACCTAACCAATTGGTTCCTTGCCATTTTGATTTGTCGTGAACTCTAGCATCTGATTCATGTAACCCAATTCCCCAGATTTTATCTTCTGGACTAGCTTCTACAATTTCTCTATCACCAGTAGCCATAAGTTCAGCCATCATTTTAGGGTTTTGAGTGAATTTGGCATAATTTGCATCGTATACGATACCTCTGCAAACTTCTTCCCATTTCTCTTTATCAAACCCTTTAACTCTACGACCAAACGCTTTTTGGTCACGTGGACTAGTAGCATACATAATCATCTTGTGACTTTCTATGTCGTTGAATAATAATGCTTTTTGCGCCATCATATATTGCTCACAGCAATTATATAGCACTCCTTCTATTTCAAATGTGGAAGGACACCATTGACTGAATGTCCCACCCCAAAAGAATACGTATTTATCTGTTATCATTATTGTTATTTTTTATCTTAAATATTCTAAAGATGGTTTTAGACTCATTATTCTTGCCCTACTACGAATATCTTCAAATTTCGTTTCAACCAATAGTTTACCATCTTCAAAAATAGTTATTAATTCATCACGTGAACTTTCATACCCATCTTCCAATGAAGTTACTGTATGATAAGTGTAATCATTGTAATCTTTAACCAATTTCAAACGACCTTGTTTAGATTTTTTGAATGATGGTTTTAAGTCACCATTTTCATCAACCTCTGTTGGTGATTTAACTAAATCACGTTGTTCACCATTTACAACTGCAAAACATGCTTTTGTTGCAAAGTTTTGAGTATCACGGTTGATATCAGCTTGTAACAATTTACCACCCATACCAAACACAATGTTCTCAGCAGAAATACCTAATCTGTATAACTCTTCGTAAATCTCACGAATTGAATTAATGTTTACACCATCACCTTGGATTACACGAACTTGTGGTGGTAATACTTTGAACCCTTTGTCGTTTACTGTGTAACCAAATTTATCAAACAATATTTCAAATACTGCTTTCAACGTGTTGACAACGTGACCAGAATCTGGACGGATAACTAATTGGTTACCTGGAGTTGATGGACGAGATAGAATCAAATCACGTAACTCAGTTCCCCATTTCTCAGAACATGCACGTAAGATGTGATAAGAGTCAGATACACACGCTACAATTCCAGTAGGGTATTTCTCCAACGTTCTTCTCATCATTTCAACCTCACCTTCTTCACCTTTCATAGTCATGATAGAGTGTTCAGTTGCTGGTACAGATAATCCAAAGATTGTATCTGTATTGTAGTAATCACAAATACGTTTTGATGCAGCTGTTGTATCAGAACCCATAAAGTTAATCAAGTGTGCAGCGCCACCATAACCAGCTGATTGTACTGAAGATACACCTCTGAAACCGAAATCATTCAATACGAACTCAATAACTGTATTCATTATATCAGTTGGTAACGCAACAGTTTTGTCAAAATATTCAATAACGATTTTTTTGACCTCACGTGATAACGTAGCAACTGTGATTGGATACCATAATTGCATCATGATAGTTTCTAAGAAGTTAGTTAACCAATAACAATTAGGGTCAGTGTTCTCAATAGTCATAAGAACGTTTTTAACACCTACTACTGTACCTTCTTTTACTGCTTTGATACGTACTGGTAATTTACCACCATGAACATCAATAATGTATTGGAATTTAGATTTGTCAAACACATCATCACGACCAAACACACCATGTTTAGTACCTAAGTACTCATACGCTTCTTCTAATTCTTCTTGTGTGATTGCAACACCTTCCAAATATTCTTTGATGAACATTTCTAAACCAAACCATACGGTTTCGCTAAATTTACCACCACGTGATTCCATATATGAATAAACAGTTGTTGTATTGTCTTCGTAGAATTTGTGGTGTGAATACTTATAAGCATCACCCATAAGTACTAGGTTGTTAGGTTTATCCAATACTTTTGAAATAAGACCTTCCAATGTTTCAATTTCAGACCAATCTTTGTTTTTGATTGCTTCTGCTAATCTAGATTTAATCACATTTTTTAACGCTAAATCTCTCTTCATTCTTCTAGTTTCTGATTGCATACTATTTTATGTTTACTATTATTATATTCTTTTCTAATTTCTCTGCTTTGGTGATACTATCTTTAGTTCCTTTAGATTCACCGTCCCAAAATGCTATTATTGTATCAGCATTGTTAACAATATCGGTATTTCTCAATGGACCAGCAGCTGGTCCATGTTTCTTCCAATCTGGTTTAAAGATAAGTGTTTGAATGTTATTTTCATTTGCATATCTTTCACCCAACGAATCAGCACCTTTTGCACCACCACTAACCAACAATGTTATATTGAGTGGTGATAAGGTTGTTTTAACCAATTCATAATTGTTAAAATTTCTACTACCTATTACTGCTACTTTCATGCTATACTTTCGCCATATTTAATTTTTGCTTCTTTAATTTTACCCTCACCAGTGTTTTTCTCAATCAACTGTGTTTTAAGTAAAAATCTGATTAATTTTTCAAACAATTCTTGGTGTTCTGTCATAATTTGAGATAATTCAATATCAAATGGGTTAACCCAATGCAAAGATGCAATATCATCAGATGGTTCAATTCTACCCCATAAGAATTTACCAATAAACAATGTTGTCATGATACCAGATTCTGTTTTAGCATAACGCCAATCGTTTACAGCACCACTACAAACATACTTTATATCTTCAATTTCAGCATTACCACCAGTTTCTTCTTTAAATTCACGTTTTGCTGCTCTTTCCCATGACTCATCAGTTCTATCAACAAACCCACCAATAAAACGATAATTGTCTTCGTTTGGTTTTTTAGCCATTAGGATTTGCCCTTTATCGTTATATACTGTAATATCAACAGTAGGATAAGTAACTGGTCTAGCAGCGTATGTTGCGTGGATTACACCAGCTCTAAAGTCTTCTGATGCTAATATTTTTCTTGATACTTCTTTACGTACTTCTGTACCAGAGTAAAACACATCGGTTGTATATTCTATAATCGGATATTTACCATTATAGTAAGGGATAAATGAGTCACGACTACCATACAATACCGCTGATAAATCACCAAAAGGCACTTTAATTTCAGCATCTAGCGTTTGCGACCATTGTGTGTCAGAGCGTTTATCTTTAAGTGGTAACACAACAGCTTCTGGGTATGCTGCTTGTATCATTGCTCTTCTTGTTGCAAAATCCAATGGATTGTTTTTTGTGTTAGGTATAACTGATACACCTAAAAAGATTATTACTTTTTTATGGTTTTTAAACACCATATCTAATAGTTTCTTTTGACCATCATGTAGTTGGTGTACTTGAAACCTTGCTACGACAACACCGATTTGATAATCGGTTGCGTTAATATTTGATTTTTGTTCCATATCTTTTTTATTTAATACAAATGTATGAAAAAAAATCCGAATAATCAAATTATTCGGACTCTTTTTTTATCTAATAAAACCCATTGTGGATTTTTCTTTTTCGACTTGACTGGAATAGAATCCTTTGTATGATTCTGTAATCAATGATACAGTATCATTGATACCCCAGTTTTCGTCATCTTCTGACATTTCTCTGATGTTATCAGCTAAGTTAGCGATAAACGCACCAGTGATTTTTGCTTTTTTACCGTTTATTGTTCCAGTCAAAGCATCATAAACGTCTTTAACTCTCCATTGCTCTGGTAAATGAATATCACATACTTTGATGATTTGTTCTTCATCTAAGAAACTATAATCCAACGTGAAATTAAAACGACCTGGTCTTTCAGCAGCTTTATCAACCAATCCTTTATCGTTAGTTGACGCTAACAAACTAATTTTTCGTTTCTTCACACCATCAAAGAAAGATAAGAACTGACCTAATAATCTAGTGTAACTTCCGTTATCACGTGAACCTAAATATAAGTCGATGTCGTCCATAATGATTACAGCGTTCTCAAATATTTCACAAGACTCCATAATCATTGTTAAATCATCAGCGTGAGTAAAATCTGGGATAATAAACGTTACATTTGGTACTAGTTTTCTACACATTTCACGAATTGATTCCGTTTTACCAGTTCCTGGTTCTCCATTAAGTAAGTATCTAGCATTACCACCTCTAGAAACTCTAGTAACAAAGTGTTCAATGAATTTTCTTTGAGTTTCATTCAAAATTAATTCATTTGATGATTCTTGAATATCAATAATCTCAATTCCTTTGAATCTATAATCTCTTAATTTAACTTTGATACACTTACCAACATATTCAGAATTGTTAAACGCAATCTTTTTAATGTCTTTAAAGATTTCAAAAAGTTTTGTTTCATCCATCATATTTTTACAAGCAATGTGAAGTTGCATAATTAATTCACCTCTTCCATCAATATAGATTTTAGTTTGAAAAATAAAATCGTTATCAACGTCTTTGATTTTACCTTTAAACCAGAACGATTCAGTGTTATCAAACGCACCATTAAAATCGATACGACCAACACCATCAGTTTTACCATAACTGTCTAATGTGATATCAGTTTTAATTTTTTTACGATAAGTATCGTATAAAAAAGAGTTAATTACAGCTAATTCGATAATACTAATATCATCAGTATATCTATCAGTTTGATATTCTTCTAGTTCTAACTCATCATTAGTTTCAACTGCTGTAACACCCAAACTAGGGTATTCAGTTTCTATTGTTTCATTATTTTTCATATATTTATTTCGTAATGTACCTATATCATTTCTAGCATATGAAGCTTCTCTACTTAATTTTTCAATTAACCTTTCATGCTTTTTAATTATGTAATCTTCAATTTTTTTCTTTTTTTCGCTCATATTGTTTTAGTTTAGTGGTGTCCAACTTTCTCGATTTCTTTTGTTGACATCATCTGTTTCAAATCAGTATAATGTAATGGTGTATAATCTGTCATACAACAACCAACATCAGTTACTTTTTTACTATAATACCATTCATAACTTGGGTCTTTCATCAATGAACCATGACAATGACCATGCAAATGCCATGCGCCATGGTGTGCTTTATCCCAAGATAGTATTGGGTAGTGCATCATCATAATATCTTGCCATTTTCTAGGGTTGTCTGGGTCTAACACCGATAAGTTGACATAATCACTCACTGTTTCAAATCGATTAAGTTTACGTATGTCTTTTTCCTTGTCATGGTTACCCAATATGTAATGGATTTTACCTTTTAATTGATTAACTAACTCTTGTGTTTGTTTTCCATTTTTATCAAATGATAAATCACCTAGATAAAAAACCACATCTTCGTCATCAACATAATGGTTCCAATTTTCAATAAGAGCGTTGTTCATTTCTTCTACATCAGCAAATGGTCGTTCATCGTATTTTATTACATTTGCATGACAAAAGTGATAATCAGATGTAAACCAAATTCGTTGATGGTCTAATTTTAATCTCATATGTTAATTAAATAATTAAATGTTAATAATAACTGTGTATAATGTAACACTTGGTCAAAACCTATGACAACAAAGAAATCATGGTAATTTTCTTCTTTGTATAATCTACTAGTCCATCTACTAGTAAAGTAATCTGTTACCCAATGCATTGCAAATATAGCGATAAATGATAACCATACACCACTAAATGTTATATGTATTGATGAAAACGGTAATACTAACGCCCATAAAAAGATAGTTGCAAATGTATAAACAGTAACATGCAATGTAAGATAGTAGTTACTGCTACTTTTTCTAGTGCTCATATGATGGGTTTGCAGAACAAAATCTGCAAACCAATGCACTAGTAATATAAATAAAACATACCAAATCATGCTAATACTTCTTTAACGATTTTTGACACTACTGCGTTATCTGCTTGACCTTTATACGCTTTATTGAACGCACCCATCATTTTACCAACATCATCAATACCATCTTTTTTAAATGTTCTGATGATTGAACGAATACTAATTTCATCCATTAAAGTTGGTAAGTATGGTTTAATGTATTCTAACTCAGCTAATGATTCAGCTGTGTTAGTTTGTTTCAAAGATTTTTCAATTTTCTTCAAAATACCCATAACTGTTTCATCATCGTCTTTACCAGAGCGACCAACTTCGTTTTGGATTTCACCTTTCACAACACCTAAAAAATTTTTTTTGTTCATGTCTTTAGCTTTAAAAGCCTCCATGAAATCTGCGTTAATTCTTTCTTTTAAACTCATTTTGTTTTATTTTAAATTAAAATTGATTCCCATCACCTTCATCAATCATTCTGATACAATACCCTTCGTATTCTTCATGAAATTCTTCTATCTCATATATAAAGTTTTCTCGCTCATCTTCGTAAGCATCATCTTCCCAATCCATATCGTTTGTTGGGTCTTCTTTTGACTCCTCATAATTATACCACGCAAAGAAACCTTCTGGGTCTTTCTTGTATACAACAACACCAGTTGGGTCATATGTTTCATCATTGTATTTGTTTACAATGTATGCATCTGGGTCAACTTCAACAACCAATTCAAAAAGTCTCATTAAAAACTCATGTGGATAATAATTTGCTGATGCTATATTCCATCTATCCATATCGATATCGTTTTCGATATAAACCCATTTAGCACCCATGTTGTCTAAAGACCAATTAATTAAAACGCCTTCTTTACCATCTTTATCGATAACTGTTTCTGGTTCATCGTAAAAAGCTTTTGCAAAGCTAACCATATCACTATAACCACCAGCTACTTCGAATCTTTCGTTGATTTTATCAATCGCCTCATCGTTAGCGTAAATTTGTACAATATTTGTTACTGTATTTGCCATTTATTTTTGTTTTTTAATTACTAAATAATGATGATAACCTTTATCACCGTCTGTCGCATAGAAAGCATATTTTAATTCGCCATTTTTAACCCTTTCAGCTATTTTAGCTTTTTCTTCAGCTTTAGCTTCAACAAATATTCTTTCATACTTGTTTTCAGCCTTTTTTACTTTAACAGTTTCTTCTGCTTCAGTTTTAACTTCTGGTTTAATTGGTTGTTTAGCAACAACTTTTGGTTTAGTTTCCTCAACGACAATAGGCTTTTCTTCCGCAACCACTCTTTTTTTGGGTTCAGATTTAACTATTGGTTTTGGTTGTGCTTTTTTCCTTTCAATACTCATAGGACAAATGTACAAACAAAAAATTAATAAAACAAATTAAATTACGATTTTCTTACAAAATATTTAAAACGATATTTGAAACCGTTTTCCTCATAGATAGCGCTTTCGTAGATATTAGTCCACTCTTCTTCATTAAAACCTTCAAGGTATGTATCACCTTCAACATCTGATAAAACCTCTGTTAAATACAATTTACGTGCAATTGGGAATAGTTCTTTGTAGATTTCACCACCACCAATAACAAAATGTTCTTCAATTCCTAAATTAAAAGAAGACATTTCATATGCTCGTTTAATCATATCTAAATTATTCATAACTATAGCGCCTTCAGCTTGGTAATTTTCATCTCTAGTTATGATGATGTTTTCTCTGTTGGGTAATGGTCTAAATTTTTCTGGTAGTGATTCCCAACACTTACGACCCATGTATACACGTTTTCCAGATGTTAAGTTTTTAAAATTCTTTAAATCATCTGGAATATGCCATGGCAATTCATTATTCTTACCAATGACCATGTTGGTAGACGCTGCTACTATAATACTTAACATCTCTTTTTACGAATTATTTCACCATTTTCTTCAGTTATTGAAACTAGTGTGTGTTTATCATACGTTGCGACATCAAAAACAACTGAACGTTTTTGGTCTAACCAACGTTTAAATATTAATTCACCTTTTGCGTTATATAGGTATAACTCATTACCTATAATTTCCTTTTTAAATGTTCCTTCCATAATGAAACTAGGGGTTTGTAAATATAAACTAAATTAACTAAAATAACCATGACGTTTAAAAACACCAATGGGTATCTTCCATGATAAGTTGAATACACGACAAATAGCATACAACCTAAAGTATTTAATAATCTTAATAAAATAATATCTTTAACCATGAAAGATATAAGTACTATTACTGAGGCAAAATATGCCATAATCTCCATATAATAATCCATCCTTAATTTGGGTATCTGATTACATAACTGACGATATATTCAGCTAGTAATTTAATGTTATTTTCGTTGCAATTCATATTAATTTAGTTTAATATTAGTTAATAATTCACAATCTAAACAATATAATGGTGGTTCTTGACCAATCGGTGTGTTTATATATGGTACACCATTATTTGTTCGTATTTCTGTAACTTTACAGTTATCATACTTACAGTGAACAAAACACATTGCTGCGTTACATCTATTACACATAGCAACTGGTTCACCAAAACTAATTGAGATTCTTGGTTTCATTTTGAATAGCAATTTCTTTTTCTTCAGTGCTCAAAAGACCTTTACCATACTTCTCAATTCTTTCGTAATACCTTTTCTTAACTTCTTCTGTTATTGGAATTGGTTTACCTTCATCGTTTATTCTAACAAACTTTATATTTGTTTTAATTGCTATTTCTTGGTCGCCAGTGTAAACATCGTGTTTTCTTAATTCAACATACAAAGTTACTGATGTTTTACCAAAATTCAAAACTTTTGCGTATAGTTTAATTATGTTATTAACTTTAACTGGTTTGTCGAATATCAAATCATCAATTTTAACAGTTACAACTCTTGGGGTATCACATATTTGCGCCACATACGCTGCACTGCTTTCATCAATTATTGATATCAACCTACCACCAAAAACATTTGAATGTACACCGACATCACTGGTCTTACATAAATAGGTAGTTACTAATTCCATATTTTCTTTTTTCACGAAATAATTAATTAATATTTTTTGACCTTTCTTTCACCTTATTATCTAATTGGTCATTATTTAAGCAGTAGCAGTCACCTTTAAAAACCCAACCTTCGTTTGTTCCAGCGTCATCTACTTCGCCCTTTTTCTTAAATATCGCTTCTTTGAAAAACTTCTCTTTTTCTTTCCAACCAATTATCCAACCTTTTGATAAATCTGATAAAATAGCAACGAAACAATAGTAATCACATTTCTGTCTTATATTGTAAGCGAAGATGTTAGCTCTATGATATGGTTTAGGTTCAAAGTTTTGTAATTTTGTTTTAACGTCAACTTTTTTACCTCTTATTATCATATCGTAATCATATGACCCAACATATTTTGTTATTTTTTTAAATTGGTCCCAAACAATTATTTCACCTAACGCACCAACTTCATTACCTTTTCCTTCAGTTACCGAGCCTTTCAAGACATTGAACTCATAAAGTTCTTTACCCCTTTTTCTTTGGTCGTCAGTAATATCAATCTCAATCATCCCATATTATTTTATTTAAACGTTATTTTAAAGCATTTTTGTTAATTGTTTTATTGATTCAGTAATCAATTCAGCTTTTAATGCGTATTTGTTTTGGTCAGCGACATCAATTAACATACATAATGTTTCACAAACACATTTGATATCGTTGATAATCATTTCACGTGCTTCCTCTTTATTTGTCGGTGATGGAATATCAGCACCTTTACCGATTAAAATTGCTTGTTCTCTGTCAGTATCAACATCAATTGTTATTAAATTCTTCATATTAAAATTTTTACTAAATATACAAATAAAAAATGGCTTTATCAAGTATTTATATATGTAAAACTTAATATTATGGCAAAAGCAGTTAAAACAGTATCTTCTACTAAAATTAGTAAAGGTAAAAAGAAAAGACCAGGAGTTCATTCTAAATGTAAAACTTCAGTATCTAAAAATGCTAAGAACTATAAAAAGAAAAGCGTAGGTCAAGGGTAAAAAAAAGAGGGTTAAATACCCTCTTTTTTTATTTTACATCTGATAATTTAATTTTTAATTCTAATCGTCTATCAAACCATTCTAAAAACTCTTCTTTTGTCATTTCATCAACAATTTTATTGAATCTTTCAGTGATATGTTTTGTATCTATTTCTAAATTTAAATGAGAGTTTTCTGGTTCAACATCATCTTTGTTATCAACCATAGTGTTTAACACACCAACAGATGTCGTTATAGTATCTCTCATTTTCTTAGCCCATGATGACCATATTGATAAATCACCAGTAGTCCAATCAGTTCTTGTTGATTTACTTAATTCATTAGCTAACGTTTTAATTAATTGTTTTTCACTATTCTTCATATTTCAAATTTATTTATAATTTCAAATGGTATAAACCCATCAATTCTAGTTTCAGCCACATCTTCAAAATGATTTAATTCTTCCACATAAAAACCACCCATTGTATAGTTGATAGTTAAAAACATTTTCTTTTCAGCGTCCCACATAGCAACATGTTTACCTCTCCATCTATGACCATTATAATATTCACCACCAATCAAATCTTTTTTAGGTATCATAGCATTAACCATACGTTCTAAACGCTTATGTTCTTTGATTCCTTGTGCTTTTTTTTCTTCTTCGTATTTGGCATGACTTTCTCTGACTTCATCAGCTTTTTCTTTGCCAATCAACTCAACTAATCTTGCGTATTTTTCCTTTTTCATTTGTTTTCTTTTTTATAAGCGTGAACCCAATTGATAAACTTGCTATAATTCTTTCTTACATGCATGCATCTATCCGAAAAACTACCTTTATTATCAGTACAATATTCAGTGAATTTATATATCAATTTCTTTGCTTCACCAAACATATTTTTATCGTTGGCATAGCCTTTTTCTAATAGGTAATTACCAACATGACTATATGTTCCAGTCCATTCTTTAAATCTACTCATAGTGCAAATGTACAAAAAGAAATTGATATAAACAAAAAATGCACGATAAAAATCGTGCATAATTACATGTTGGTTTAATTCTTGTGCGCCCCACGGGCCTCGAACCCGTAACCTTTCCGTTAAAAGCGGAAAGCCCGTCCACTTGAGCTTCGAGCGCAAATGTCACCTTATGGTGAATTTGTACCCCCGATGGGACTCGAACCCATGACCCCTCCATTAAAAGTGGAGTGCTCTAACCAGCTGAGCTACGAAGGCGTAATCTTTCCATTAACACTCGTAACCAGCTTGGCCGAGTGCTTTATCGTTTAATCTTTCGCTTAATGTTGATAAATGTTTTCATAGTTTCTATTTTTTAATGTTTTTATAATTTTATTTTAGTGGGGGCGGCTGGAATTGCACCAACGTTTTATCAAATTTACAGTTTGCGTGAATAATTTTGATTTTGCTGCAAACATTCTTTAATCTAAAAGGCAGAATGTGATTTATCTAACATTTCAACACCCCCATAATATGTGTCTCTCCACATCTGTCACACCACTTTGTATTCTGTTAACCTCACGATGGGCCCTAACGGTAAAACGGTGTCAAAAACCAGTATATTTTTATTTTCTTCCTTTAACCCAACCTTCGTTTAGGTATGTGTCTAACTCTTCTTTCTTAATCTTCTTATTAGAACCATCCTTAGTTATCCAACATGTACCATATTGACTGTTTGATTCACCAATACCTTTACCTTTAGATGATTCAGACATTTTCTTTTTAGTTTGGTCAGAATGATTTTTACCTCTAAATGGTGAACCAAAATCAAAACCAGAATGTTTTTGACCATTACTAATATTCTTACCTCTAATCAACTTTTCTTCTTCAGTTAAATTTGAATGGTAATTTTTAATAATTACAATTTTAAATTTTTCACCATACTTTTCTTTTAGTTTTTCATCACATTTAACCCTACCTAACTTTACACCGTCTTCGGATATAAACCCTCCTTCACCACCAACAACTAAATTCATACACTCATCTTTTGCTATTTCATCTAAAGTAACGATTTCTTTTTCTCTTTTTTTCAAATCGGCTCTAGTTTCACAAAATTCTAAAATTTCTCGCTTGAAATTTGATTTGCCATGTTTTCTAATAGCTAACCTCAATCTATTCCCACTACCTAAATATCCATCATCTAGACTATCGGTACTATGCATTCCTATATAATATCTACCACTTAATATATTAGTAGTTTTATATATAAAATGATACTTTTTTTCTTTCCTCGCCATAATTATATTCTTTTAATATAAATATGTGCTAAAACGTAAAAAGTACAAAAAACGGTCTCGGAGCAGATGAGGTGAATCGAACACCCATCCGAGCCTTGGCAAGGCCCCGTAATAGCCATTATACGACATCTGCATAGAGTGTGGTAGGGCAGCTGTCCCTTGAGGCACCCACACTTGTTGTTCCTCTTTTTGAGCGGATATTCAGAATCGAACTGAAATCCCAGGCTTGGAAGGCTAGTATAATAAAACCATTATACGATATCCGCAAATTTTGAAGAATGACAGTCACGGCCATCTCTAGGTTCATTCTTCTAATGTTAACCGTGGCAAAATATGGCTCGACCCTAGTTAACCTTGAGCCTTTAGTCGGATTCGAACCAACGACCCCTTCATTACAAGTGAAGTGCACTACCAGCTGTGCTATAAAGGCAAAAATGAATTTATTACGTTACTTAATAACTACTAAGTCGATAAAATTCTAAACGGTCTCATAGCGAGTGAGAGCAGTAGGATTCGAACCTACTCAGCGTTAACAACAGATTTACAGTCTGCCCCAGCTCTCCAACTCTGGCGTGCTCCCAAATAACAAGATAGTATGTTACGTGTCAAAATAAAAGTTTGATGTTTGGTAATTTGCTGAAACTATCTTTTATTATTATATTGCAAATGTACAAACTATTTTTTACATATGCAAGTTTTTTTTGTGAAAAAAATTCACTTTTGATTTCCGAGAGGGCTTCGAACCCCCAAATTCTCCCTTCAAAGGGGAGTGACTTTGCCAGTTTGTCTATCGGAAAATAGTCTAATTCTATGCAGTGGGGCTTCACCATATGGCACCCTATGAATTAGTAACAGTCTCTCGTGTCGAATAGGTTGGATTCGAACCAACGTGCTCGGCATTCCAAATGCCGCTAGATAAACCACTCCTATACTACTCGTTATGTGTCTAAATGGCAAGGTTCGAACTTGCGGTCTCTGCGTCCCAAACGCAGCGGAATACCAACTTTCCCACATCTAGATATTTTTAAACCAACATGTCAAATAACGTTCCTATTAATTGGGTGGCATAGGTGCCATAAACAAAAAAACCCAGTCTAGATTTCTCTGAACTGGGCCTTATAAGTGTTTTTATATTTCTTATAATGTAGTCAAGTCAAACAACATGACACGCCCAGTCGATTGCGGTTGTCCGCCTTTCGTATACTGTTTCGGTTGATATGTCATATAAGTTGTTTTCATTTTCTTTTATATTAAATATATGGTTTTTTTAAAAAGTTTAAATTTATACTACAAATGTACGAACTATTTTTACATTTGTCAAGTTTTTTTCAAACTTTTTTTAATTTTTTTTATTTTTATTTATTTCATCCCTTAATTCAGCTGCTTTTTCGTATTCTTCAGCTTGAATCGCTTCTTCTAATAATTCTTCCAAAGACTTAGGGTCTTCAAGTTCAAATGGCATGTCTGAAACTTCTAACTTAACAATTTCACCGTCTTCAACTTCCCATATAGACTTTTTAAAGTATAATTCATCTTCATGATAATACTCTACTCTAGTAGGTTCACCATATTCAGTGTCTATTTTGAATTTTTCATCATCATCAGTTATTTGTCTAGCGTTAGACAACACTTTGATTAATTTGGATAATTCATCACTAAACCCTTCATTTTTAGGTTTTTCCTCTTTTTTATTTTTCTTCTTAGATTCATCTGAATTCTTTTTATTAAAGAACTCTTCGAATAATTCGTCAAATGTTTTCATTTTACTTTTTTTTTTTAATAAATTTTTCATGTAACCCAATAATCTTTTCTCTAATAAGTTTAATAGGATTTATTTTGTAAAGGTACATAAAAAATCCAAAAAAAACAAACGCTAACGTATACATAATTGCCATAGTCATCCAATAATTTTTTGTTAGTAGTGTAATGCTATAAACGACAACATCATAACCCAGTGGGTTTAAAAATAAAGCAATCGTTATAAATGTATTACCTAAAACTCTTTTTTTTAATCTAAAAAATAAGTGCGACAATAAGAAGAACACAAATGCTAATCCATATAGAATGTACATTGTACTCCAATAATCGTTGGTTAACTGCATCAGTTTGAAAACCAGTATGTCGAACCCTAGGGGGTTCAGAAAAGTCGCTATCATTAGACAAATTGTCCCCAGTACTTTTCTGCTTACTATCACATTCACTATCCATTTTTTATTATTTAAAAACAACAACCTTAACTCTACTTAAAAGTTGTTCTTATGAACTAAGTCTTTATTATAAATATCTAATAAAATTAAATATACGTCTATTTTTTAGATAATTCAAGTTATTATCATTATCATATGCTTCTTTTTCAAAAGAAACGTTATAATAACCTTTAGTATAATATTCAATCAAGTACCATATATAAAAAGGGATTATTAACATTTCCAATTGTTGTCTTAGGTGAATTCTTTCATGATTTATCAACTCTGGCGTTGCTTTCACTTTGCTATTAAGAATAACAAAAGGAAAGAACGCCATTGCTGATGGTAATTGACCTCCACCTAAAAAGAATGTCAAAAACCTTAAAAATCTATCACTTACTATTACCATTCCTCTTCAAAGTTATTTTGATAAACCCATATATGATTATATAAGTTTAATATTGTTAATTCAAATTGAAACGCTGGTGTATGTTCAGATTTCCATCTATCAAAATTTATTTTTAAATCAAAAAATGTTATACCATCTTTAAACGACCTTATTGGCGCTAATAATTGCAATTCCAAATTTAATCTTTTTGGTAATCGTCTGTAAAATATAAAACCAATAAATTTTTTCATTGTTAAGATTTTAATAAAATTTCTTTTATGTCTGCAACTAATTTTCTATGTCCATCACCATATTTTGTCCACGCTAAGCCCATTTTCTTTAAGTCATAGTGTTTCAATATGGTTGAATAATCAGTCACTCCTTCTGGGTTACCAATAATATAAATACTGTCAGCTAATTCAGCGGCCAATCTGATATCATGTGTTGAGAATATGATTGTATTATATTCATCAGCATCCAAAATCTTTTGAAATGATGTTTTTACTTTTTCAATGTTCCCAACATCTAATCCAGAGAATGGTTCATCCAAAATCATAAAGTGTTTAGATGATAACATTTGCTCAATGATTGCTGTTCTTTGTCTTTGACCACCAGATAATTCACATGAGTATTTATCTTTATGTTCTAACAAACCCCATTCAGTCAAAAACTCAGTAATCAACTTATCTTTTTCTTCCTTTGTTGCTTTGCTTTTTCTCAAAGCATATTGACAAATTTGATACACTGTTTTATGTCTAAACAACGTGTATTTTTGGTCCACAAACCCTACATCACCCTCAGCTAACACTTTAGCATCGTCTGCAACTTCAGTACTCATGTCACTAATCAAAATCTGACCAGACATTGGTTTAACCAATCCAGTCAACGCTCTGAACAAAGTAGATTTACCTCTACCAGAACGACCTAACACAGCAATTGTTTGGCCAGTAGATGCGTGACCATCTCTTACTATGTTTTTCTCAATGATTGAAACATCTTTAAGAATTGTTTTCCCTTCATATCCAACACTAATGTTATCAACATATAATATTGTATCTTGTTCTCTATAACTCATATTATTTTCTTTTTTTAGATGCTAAAATTAAAAACTTATTTTTTGGTTTATCAGTTACTAATGATGTTGTGGGAACTGGTTTATCTGAATATTTATAATATCTTTCAATAATGTCATTAAGATAATCACTTTCAATATTATACCTACTTTTCATAACTTCACCAATTTCATTAAATATTAAATCAGCTTCATACGTTCTTTTATCATGAATTAAATCTTTATTATCCCATAACAATACTTTTAATTCATCTATTGTTATAATTTCATTTTTCATATTTAATAGTTTGAATATCTGAATATCAACTTACGTAATTTAGTGATGATAAAGTCTAACGATAACCCTACAACAACTATTATTATTTGTAGTGCAATTACTCTACCATTGTCACCCAATTTATCACTATTTTTAATTAAGAATCCCATACCACCAGCAGCTGCTAATATAGATTCAACCGTTACAAGCATCATCCAAACAATTGCTAAGTTTTGTCTTACCAACTCTAACACATAATCTAATCTACCTTTGATAACTACTTCCCATAGAATCTCCCAACGATTGCATCCTAGCGTTTTTGCGTGGTCCAATTCTTCTTTGGGGATGTCTTGTATCATTTGGATAAGAGATGTCGTTAGAAACGTTGTCATGAACACTACAAGCACCCATACTTGAAGACTTCTAGCATCGTTGATGATAATTGCTAAATAGAAAGCAATACCAGTCAATGGAAGATATCTTAATTTGGATATAAACGTTCCTACTGGCTTCATAATTGGAATTGCTGTTGAATATGCAATAACCAATGAGATAATCACTGATAAGAACACAGCGTGTGCACATAAAGCGATTGAACTAACAATGTGAACTACTAACCCTTCAGCCCATAAATCTCCAAACCCATGAATAACTTGTGTTGGTGTTGGGAACATATGTGATGTTCCAAACATATTTAGTGTCCAAAACACCAATATAGCTACTAACCAACCTAACATAATAGTACCTTTAGAAGTACCTTTTAAATCTTGAAATGGTTTTATTAAATTTTTCATATTTTTATTTTTTAAAAGTTTAAAAAAAGCCCCTAACAAACGCTAGGGACTTTAATTAAGTTGTGGTAGATTATTGTAACAATGTTATTTCTACACGTCTGTTTTTCGCTTTACCATCAGCAGTAGCGTTGCTTGCAACTGGATTAGTATCACCTAAACCATCCACAAATTGGATACGAGTTCTAGGGATTCCACGATTAACCAAATAATCAACAACTGAGTTAGCACGACCTCTAGACAATACCATGTTAGATTGTGAGTTACCAACGTTATCAGTGTGACCAATAACTTTCAATTTGGTTTGCTCAGCTTGAATTAACAAGTTGTAGATAGTTTCTAGAGTTTTTTCAGACCCTTGGATAGTTGTACTTGCAGTTGCAAAGTTAATATTCCATTGTCCGTCAGCCATCACTTTAGTTTTATTTTCAGCATAGTTAAACGTTTGTGTTTTACCAGCATCAACATCAGTAATTGATTTCAAAAAGTATAAGTTAACAGCATCTTCGTATTGTACAACACCATCTTTACAAGTTTCATTGAAACCACATGGATTCAAATCTGTCAAGTACATAGATACTTGGTTGTATACCGCTTTATATCTGTTGTTACCATCAGTGATTCCGTAGTATTGCATAGCATCAGCGTAGTTAAACACTCTTGTACCACCAATATTATAATCTAAACCACCTTTTGTACCTTTTTGACCTTTAAACAATTTATACCAATAGTCAGCTGTTTCAAAGTTATATGTTTTTGCAACACATTCAGCAGCTTTACGAGCCCATCTATCGTATTGTTTAATTTGGTTACATGCTGTATAAGTTTGTTTCAAGATATTTGTTACTTCTTTTTCATGTTGTAACGCCCATTCTTTAACAACTATGATTGATGTAGCCATTTGGTTAACAAAGTCCTTTGTAGATACAACATCTGTAAACCCAGTCAATGCATCAAAAGCCATTTTATCACCTGGTGTCCACGTAGTAGCACCATCAATTTTATGGTTAATTGTTTTACCAGTTAATTTACCATCTTTAACTTCTTTCAAAGGTACAGTAAATCCAGTGTTTTGAGATTTAATCAATTCTTTTACAGAGTTGATAAAGTCATCATCTTGTGATGGTACAAAGTTCAATGCATTAGGGTCATAAGTTGTTGGGTCTGGGTTAACTGGTACACCATTTGCAGATGCATAGTTTACTGCTACTACCCAATCTCCGTCACCGATAACAGATGACACAACAGCACCTCTAAGCGTTTGTGGGTTATCTTGCCATACTTTAGGACCTATTAACTTATCTTCACCATATGATAAACCGATTGCACCGATATTAACTACATGATATTTACCTTTACCAAATTTCTCATCTAACGCTTTTTGTGTCGTTGTGATATAGAAAGGTACACCATCACCCATTATCGATACAGCAAAAGCTGATTTTTGTGATTTAGGGTATGCAACACCTTTGCTAAATTCTTCAACGAACTTGATTTGCATATCGCGTAAACCACCAACCATGTCTTGTCGCACGATTTCTAAGTTTACGTTAGCTGCTTCCATTAGAGACCCTTCAGTTGTACGAGGTCCACCATTTGCTACAATCATACCAGAGTTACCATTCCATGCATATTCAGCAATTCTAATTAATTTGCTTTCGTCAAAGTTACCAGAAACTTCTGCACTTGGCAACGGTAATTCAGCACCTTTTGTTACGTTATTCAAATCATCAGTATTGATTGTTAACGCTTTCATTTCTTTCGATACTGCAACTCTTAAACCTGGAGAAACAAAGTATACGATTGTTAATACGATAGCTAAACCTAATCCTACGATTACACCCTCAGCTAAAGTTGTCAATTTTGGTTGTCTTAAAATTCTTCCCATTTTCTTTTTTTTTTTTGTTTTTACTCTTTTTTTTTACTTTACTATTTTACTTTTTATTTTTCTTGTTTCTAAGATTAAAATCTGTATTTTTTAATAGATTTAATCCACTCTAACAAGCAAGAGATTTTTACATGATTCGATGTTTTTGACATTTTTCTTTTTTTTAATTAAACAATTTATATTTCTAATTTCATATCACAAATGTATGGAGAATATTTCAATTCTCCAAACATTTTGTAACATTTTTTTTAAAATAAATCTCCGAAACCTCCAGATTTAACTCTATCTGACTGAGTTAGAACATATTCTGGGTTAGAATATTGTTTTGCCTCTGGGATAATATCTTGACCTACTTTGATTTTGTCAGCGATAACATTTAAGTTTGCATACAATTCATCAGAATCTAATGAATAGTTACTAGTTAACGTTTCGATATCTTTCAAGTTTCCAGCAGTGATTGCGATATCATTAGCGATTGTAGATGTAACAACATCCAACGCATAATCTAACTCCCAACCTTTTGTGAAACCCATCGCATTTTTAGCAGCTGTTGTAGCAGCGTTTGATTTTTGACCAAACTCATAGTCTTTCTTCAACATATCAACAGTGGCATCAAAGTCTTGGATTTTAATATCCATAACAGTTTCAACCATTGTTAATTTTTGACCCATTTTCTTCATAATAGCGGCACGAGAACCGTATTTTTGAACAAAGTCTTTTTGTTGGTTTAATCTGTTAGCTACACGTTGTCCTTCAGCCAATGTTTTTTGCAATTCAGATGCATAATTAACATATTCATCTTCAGCTTTAGCAGCCGTACCCATTTTTTGCACCATTTGGTCCATTGCTAATTTAATCTTTTCAGCTTTACCTTGAAGAGAGATAATTCTAGTTTGACCAGACTCAGCTTCTTTTTCAGCTTTATCAGCTTCAGCTTCCATTTCAGTTTTCAACGATGCAATGTTTTGTTTAGAAATTCTGAACATACGTTGGTTTTCAAGCAACTTAACCTTTTCAGCTTCTAATTGAGCAAAAGGGTCGTATTTAATTAACGCTTTATGTACGTTACGTGTAAATAAACGAATCCCTTTCAAGATAACTGGTGCCATTATAATACCAGCAACGATTAATACTCCAGTCGCAGCCACAGCCATAAATTGGCCAATTGCTTGGAAAACTGGTGGTAATACATATGTCCATGTCAAATAACCAACACCAATTAGTGCGGCCAATTTGAAGAACCAGAACATTCCTTTCTCACCTTTACGGAAGTTGTCTACTTTGGTAGCAATTTCGTTTTGGTTAAAGTGTTTTAAAATTGGTAACTCAGCTAAGTTAGCATTTAGCGTTGTTGTTTTACTTTGTGTACTCATTTTTACTTTTTATTTTATGTTATTAATAATTCCACTTTTAACTTGTTCAATAGATTGAACAATTTGGTTTTTTGCCATTTCATTGGCTCCTATTTTGCTATCTACCTCACTAATCATTGGTGCGTATTTAACGTCAATCACAGACAATTTATTTTCTTTGTCAGCAATCTGTGTTTTGATAGCTTCTAATTGTTGTCTTAACAAAGATAATTCATTTACCAATGACTCATTCTCATGTTGCTTTTGAGCCATTAAATCTTGTTTCTTAGCAAGACCTTTGCTATTGTAATCATTGTAAACTTTGTTGATTTCAGCAATATAAAATTCTGATTGCTGAACTAGTTTATCTTTGCTAATACTTTTATCCATTGCAGATGCCATTGTCAACGCCATTGGATATACTTGAGGGTTGTTAACACCAGCTTGCATGATTGCTTGATAAAACTCATAGAAATCATACCCAGGTTGGTTCAATGAATCGAACCCTCTTTGGTATAACTCTAATGTCGCTTGTAAATGCTCATTAGATACAGATGTTGACATTGTTGGTTGTGGTGTTGGTTCATCACTTTTACCAAACCCAAACACACTAAATATACCACCACTTTCTTCACTTGTAGGTGTTGATGTGGGGAATTTTGTTGTAGATGGCGTAGGTGTTACAGCCTCTTGTTTTGGTTCGTTAGCGTTTTCATCACTAACGATAAATAAATCTTTTAATCCCATTTTCTAAATTTTTAACGTTGATACAAATGTATAGATAATATTTTAATTATGCAAACTTTTCTGGAACTTTTTCTATGTGTCTTGTTAAAATAATATAAGAACACCATGCAATGTCTTCTGTTTGCTCAAAAAAACCTTCTTGTATTTTATAATGTGACATATCACAATTCCATAACGCTGATTCAATACCTTCACCAAATCGATTGATGTTGGTTGGTTCTACTCTAGGTACTGGAACTTTTAGGGTTTCTGGTAGATATTTTTCTTCCAATTTATGATACCATTTACGATTATCATAAAAAACTTTTAAATAACCTTCTTTATCTTCTTCCCTTTTTTTATCACTAAACCAATATGGTTCTTCATTTTTCTGTAAGGTTTCCCATTCAGCAGTTTCTTCTTCTGATACTTGGATGATTTTTCTAGATTTTAGCATGTCTGTGCTAAGTGTTGGTAAATGTAGTGCTACAATGTATTCACCAACCATCATACCTAATTGATAATTCAACGGTATTGTACTTTTCTTACTCATTTAAAACATTTTAATAATAAAACATTGTTGAAACAGAGTGGATTCGAACCACTATCTCACTCTTTGTACGTACCGCAGAGCGTAATACCATTATACTACTGTCCAATCCTTTTGGGCCGAGAGTTTAACCTCCGAGCATCCACCACTTTGTTTTACTAAACAAAGAAAATAAGAAGAACAGAGACTAGTGGGAATTTACCCATTGTGGCCACAATCTCATTCAACCTACGGTTACAAACCGCAATAATTGAACTAACACTAGTTTGTTCTTGTACAGCGTGTTGGAATCGAACCAACGTCCCCCACTTCTATAGAGTGGACTCTACCACTGGAGCTAACGCTGTAAATGAGTACCAAGATTGCCCTTTTTTTTGTGCTACCCTTACACCACACGCCCCTACCTCTGTTTTAGGACATGCTGGGATTCGAACCCAGTCCCTTTGTTATCTATACAAATTTTTAGTTAACTTGCTGAAACAATCTTTTAATTACTCTGTAAGACAGAGGACTTAATACTGGGGGAACAAGATTACTTTTTTGATACGTGCTCTATCCGCTGAGCTAACCGCCCAATTAAGGACAGTATGGGATTCGAACCCATGACCACGAGGTTAACAGCCTATTCAGTTTTTGTTGCTGAAATAATCTTTCTTTCCCTTGTAACATTCTACGCAGTTCCCCACGTAGAATATTATTGCTAATTACTTACCAGCTGGTGCAACGTTAATTGAACCTACTGACCCAGCTTTTGCTCTTTCGATACCAGCTGAACGCTCTGCATCTAATTGTGCATACAACTTAGTCACTTGTTCTTGTAAGAACTCGTTTTGAGTTGCTAATGTACCAATTTTAGCAGCGTTCTCAGCAGCGATTGCTTTGTTCTCAGAGTGAATCAATTTGATTTCATTCTCGTACTGAGATTTCAAAGTAGCAGCAACTGTTGCAACTTCTTTCTTCACTGTGTTTTCAGTGTTAGCTTTAGTTGAGTCTAACTCAGAACGTAAAGTTGTTAATTCACTTGTTGCGATAGAAGTGTATCCGTTTGCACGTAACCACTCGTTAACAACTCTTTATTGGTTAGCTTTGAAAGACAATTCTAACTCAACGTCAGCTTGTCTACGTTTCTCAGCGTACTCTACTTCTAATGAAGCGATAGCTTCTTCTTTGTTAGCTACTAACAATGTTAATTGGTCAGCTTGCTCAGACAATGTTGTTACAGTTGCTGTAGCAGCTTTCAATTCGTTAACAGCTTTAGTGATTTGCGCTGCCGCTTGTCCTAAAACTACTTCTGTGTTTGCAGAAGCTTTTCTTGCTGGTGTACTTTTTGTCGCCATACTCTTTTTACTTTTTTTTTTACTTTTTTATTATGATTATTATATCCAATTTTTATGTTACTAATGTACGAACATTTGATTCAAAATGCAAGTTTTTTTTGTAACTTTTTCAACTTTTTTTTTAATTTATGGAATCGTTGACTTCCATGTTTAGATATAAATCAACATCTATATCTCTAAAAATTCTAAGATAACCATCTTCACATTCAATAGTGATATAATTATTCTTTAAATTTCTATCAGATTGTAAACAATTACCACAATCCATTTTTACAATTCTACCAACTGGTAATTTTAACTCTTTGGTGTTCCAAAGTTTTTTTGGTTTTCTGTAAACCTCAACAGTTTGAGTTACAACTTGTGTTTGAACTGGAATATCCAAATCAATTCTTTGCACTTCAACCGTTTCTTCTTGTTTTGGTTGTTCTTTACATGAAATCAATCCAATACCAATAACAAACATTAAAACAATTTTCTTCATGTTTTTTTTTTATTTAACAATGTTCACCATCACCATCACCTCTTAACACTAGCTTATCACCAACACTTAAACTATCAATAAATTTTTGTGTTATAGTAAATGAATCCGTATCAGAGTTATCATTGTGACAATATATCCAACCACTACAACTAGCTAAATTTTGTTCATCTTCGATAAATGAAGGAGTACTTGCATCCCAACCATGGAAATTTTTAGATAGAACTTTAAGGTCTAAAAATTTAAGCTTGTTTTCTAAGTCTTTAATTTCAACATAAAAATCTAACCCTTCAATATCAATTAATTCTAAAACATCTTCGAATTTATCTTCAAATTGTTCCCACATTTTGTTTTCTATAAATTCTTTAGCGTTAACATTTTCTAACCCTAATTCAGCCATAGTAATCTCTTCATAAAGGTCTTCATCTTCATCATCAGCAACAACCATGATTAAAACATCGTTTTTCTTTAAATCTTCATAAGATTTACGTTGTTTAAAACTATTTTTGTTTTTTTCAATGAACTTTTTTATATCTTCAGAAGAATTTTCTTCTTTTTTTGTGATACCAATTCTTTTAACCAAAGATAAACTAGCATCCCATGAACCACAACTTCCCATTTGTTTTTTTTTTATTTTACGTTATTTTGTGTTGCCAGTAGGATTCGAACCTACAGTGTTATGTCACAACCCCCGTTTACCCCATCACCCACACTTGACAAGGTGTAGTCTAGTCTTTACAGACGGGTCAGTGGAGTGAGTCTACCAAATTTCTCCATAGCAACGATTGGTGTCCCTTCCACACGTGGATTGATTAAGGGGACTCTCGCCCCGTCACCAAAACCCAAACAGCTTAACTACGGGAATAGTTTCTGTTCCGTGTGGCACCAATATTAAAAATTAGTCATGTCTGTAGCTTCTGACATAGTTACCTATGATTATCAACCGTTTTGTTGCACCTAATAGAACTAATTTTATTTTCTTCCTTTAACCCATCCTTTATTTAGGTAGATATCAAGGTCATCTTTTTTAATCTTTTTATTCGAACCATCTTTGGTTATCCAACAAGTACCATATTGACTGTTTGATTCACCAATACCTTTACCTTTAGATGCTTCACTTATTTTCTGTTTAGATTCCTCAGTATGTTGTTTACCAGCAAAAAACCCAACATTACCATTTTCATTATAAAATTTAATTAAAGATTCGCTAATCTTATTTTTAATTTTATCTGTAGACATAGTTTTTTTCATATTTTCAATTCGTTTAGATTGATTAATTTTTAAATTTTGTAATCCAACCAATAAAAATTTTTTTCTATGTTCTTCATTAATAAAACCTCCAGTACCACCGCCTTTTAAATTCATACAGTTGTTATCTGTAATCATTTCTTCACTGATTGCTTTTATTTCAGCTTCAACCAATAACTCACGTGTATCAAAGAACTCTAATATCTCTTTTTTATGGTTTTCAACACCATATTTACGTATGCTATATCTTAATCTTTTTCCACTTCCCATATAACCATCATCTAGATTATTTGTACTGTGCATTCCTATATAATATCTATTTGTTATAATACAAGTAGTCTTATATAAGTAATGAATCGTTTTCTGTTTCCTTGCCATACATCTATTTTAATATAAATATACGACAAAGTACAAAAAAGTCAAGGGTCGGAAGGGTTAGACTCGAACTAACACTCTGCGGTTCCGATTAGCGTTTTATTTGCTGAACTTAATCTTTAAAACAGATTAAACTTTTTGCAATACCGCTGCCTCTACCAATTGGGCTACCTCCCGTATTAAGAGTAAATTTAAGGTTTCATTTACTCTTCTGCATTTCTGCCATCATAAATTACCGCTAAACCGCTAAATAAAGTTTCATTTATAATAGTCGAGTTTTTACTTTAAAACCATCACTACGAAAAAAGCAATTACTGTATGGTCGTAATTTACCTTCAGTTTTTAATTCCAGAATGTTTAAAGAGCCTATCTGCGGACATTTAACTGAAAACGTGACCTTTCGCTCTACCTTGTGACTTCGGAAGGATTCGAACCTTCGACCTACGCATTAGAAGTGCGTTGCTACTATCCAGCTGAGCTACGAAGCCAATTTGTGGAATTTTTCGGCTTTCCACTACCTATCTGACCATTCGCATCAGAACCAGTGGTCTCTGTTTTTTTCATCGTATTATTACTAATTAGGTACCACCCTAACCATACGACTATATGAACGGTAGTTCAAACGTATTTTATCATAGACATTCTACATATATACGTGGGCCATGGACAGCCCAATATTTTTTAGTGAGTAGCATTGTGATTTATGTGAGGCTCTACTGAGAAATATTTTAACGCTTTGCGTGCCTTTTCATGTTCACTACTCTAAAGATTCTACTCTCTCCATTACTGAGAATCACCTAAATGTGGTCCTTGATGGGCTCGAACCATCGACCTACTGATTATGAGTCAGTTGCTCTAACCTACTGAGCTAAAGGACCAAGTGTAACCGAATTTCGGTTACGCTTTTTTATAAATCTAACATTTTTTGTGGGTTTGAACCATATATGTTAATTTCATAGTTTTCTGGTAATTTAAGTACTTTAACTATTTCATTTTTAACAAATTTCTCCCACGCATAACAAATCAATTTAAGTATTGCATCATTAGTCAATCTAAAACTTTCATTGTTTTTAGAATTAAGTAATCTGTTTCTTAACGCTAGTATTGGTGAATTTTGTTTTAAATCAATACCAGTTGATAATTTAGTTAAGAAATCTTCAGCTAAAACATCATCAACTTCAGAAAACAAATAGTGGAAACTAGACACAACTGTTGCTGTTAATAATCCACAGCTTTTTAATGACATGTTTTTACCAAATTTAATACTTTCATCGATATTTTTTAAACTATTGTAGTATTCTTCAATATCAGTGTTAGATAATGTTCTATTATCTGAAGCTTTGCTAGTATAACTAAATTTACCAGTTTTGAAAGCGTTAATAAATTTACAAACAGCAGAAGCCGTTGTTGCGTTGCTTACACCAGCAATACCTAAAACATCAGAACCAGTTCTTTTTCTTCCACTATCAATAGTTGGAAAAGTTTCTGGGTCAATTCCAGACGTAACTAAAAATCTAAATGTCATTCCGCTAACAACAATGCCATGTAATCTGTGTTGTCCGTTTGATAAATTACCTTTTGCATTAAAAGATAAAGTCTCACCGTTAAACTTCCAGTTACCATTTTCCATTTCTTTAGCTAATTTAATCACATTAGTTTTAGAAAGAGGTCTATTCTCATTATTGTATTTTTCCAAAATTTCAGATGCTAAATCTGGTGTTACAACAATGAATCTAACTTCGCACTCATTACCGTCAACTACATAACGACCAACGCTAGAACCATTAATTGTGTATGCATCTAATAACTCAATTAACGCTGCGTTTCTTTCAATATCGACATGAGTTAGGGTATCCATATCGATTGTTTTACTCTCATTATTCATATTACTCTTTTTTTTTACAAATTTACTAACTTAATTTTAACTTTGCAAGTTTTTTTGCAACAAGAAATAAAAATTTTTTATTTCCTTCTTTTTCTTTCCATGTTTTGTATTCAACAATTGATTCATTCAACACATTAGTTACCCATGATTCATCTTTAATATCATTTGATTCTAAAACAAAATCATATAACTCCCATGGTGCTATTTCAGCATTATTAGTATTAATCGTTAGATACGCATATTTAACATAGTCATTTTCATTTTCTACAGAAATTGAATGGAAATCATCATCGTTTCCTTCATAATATATACCACCAACGTTTTCACCAAAACTAGTAACAATAAAAACTTCTGTACTACCATTATAACCACTAAAATGTTCTATTTGTTCATACAAACCTTTACCAATAGGTACCGACCAAAAACCACCATATTCATCATCAAACGAATCATTTAAGTCTGGGATAACATACAACTCATCACATGTTTCTAATAAATCATGTGTATAATAACCACCAGTGAACTCAACGATTTGAACATTAAACTTAGAAAGAGTTTGGCGAACTGCTGACACTAAGTTAGGGTTCGCCCTATTGGACTTTGCCAAATATACTCTTTTCATCTTTTTAGATTTATCTAGTTTAAAATACATGGATTACTTTTCATCAGAACCGAACCACTCGTTGTATATTGCTTGAGCTTCTTCCAACTCCATTTCTTTAAGAGCAATCTCCATTTTTGTTGAGTGTAACTCACGTACCCATAATTTAGCATCAAAGTCTTTTGAACCTGGACGTAAAGAATACGTATTGTCTGGCGCTAAGTCAGTTAGGTTAGCTAACTTGTTTTGTAACTCTAATTTTTCTTTCTTCAATGCTTGAACGAAAGATTCTACTTCTAATACAGTAGTGTCAGCTAACATTTTAGCTCTTGCTTCTTTGATTTCAGCGTTAGATGCTGATAACGTTTTTACAAACTTACTCATTTTATTTACTTTTTAAATTTATACTACAAATGTATGGATAATATTTTAATAATCCAAATATTTTTCAACTTTTTTTTTAATCTAAATAAATGTCGTGGTATTCAATAGCATACGCATCTATCATCGCACCTATTTCAAAATAATAATAGAACATAGTTTCACTATGTGAATGTTCTAACATACTAATAACGTAATTAGCAAGTATCTGTAATAGTTTTATTTTAAATTCTTTTTTCATATTACAAATATACATTAAATAATTGATTAATCCAAATTTTCTTCTTCGTTTTCTTTTAAAACTTTGTTACCTTTCGTATAAGGTGGGTCAAATACACAGTGACGACATCCACTGCCGCAACAAGTTCCTCTTTTCTTTAAATAATGTTCTGTGTATATGATTTTACCTTTTTCTAAGTAATAATCCTTACCTTCTTCAAAACTAAATTTTTCCATGTGGAACAGAAGAGAATCGAACTCTCCACTCTCTCCTTGCAAGGGAGAAACGCCAGCCTTGGTACATGCTGCCCCAGATAAATGAAGAAACCACGGTTTTACGGTGAATTACCAACTTCATTTTTATTTTAGACTTTTAAAAGTCAAGCGGTCTATGAGAGAATCGAACTCTCACCACAGCATAGACAGTGCCGTATCCTAGCCATTGGACCAATAGACCAAATAAAACACCCAGTTACACGATTTGTTCTACACCAAACTCAACACTTCGAACAAATCCCTTCAACTAACTACTCGTTTGGTTCTTTCGTTAGTCTCCCCCTCCTATCTCTAGGTTTAGGGTTAGAAGCCTACCAGTCTTACCTCACTAAGTGTTTTGTGGAGGATATCGGAATCGAACCGATGACCCCTTGCGTGCAAGGCAAGTGCTCTAGCCAGCTGAGCTAATCCCCCTTTATAGGTTTGGTAACTATTCTCAAGTTTCGAACCTCTTAATAGCTTTTACATCTCCACAATCGCCAAACCACGCAATTGTTTACCATGGGCGGAACTAGGGGGAATCGAACCCCCATCTTCTGATAGACAGTCAGACATCGTAGCCGTTGGACCATAGCTCCTTATATTCGGTGGGAACACTATATCATCCGCTCATAGAGTCTGTCAATAATATAGGTTCATCACCTCACTTGTATTGGGTACGGGATTCGAACCCGTGTCAACCGCTTCACTGCGGCCATCCTATCCACTAGACGAACCCAACAACCGACTCAATCAGTCTGCAAACCTTTATCATCGGCTCTCTTGCAAGTGTTGCAGCACTCGCTTGATAGTACTCCCAGAGAGAATCGAACTCTCATTACCAGATTGAAAACCTGGGGTCCTAACCGTTAGACGATAGGAGCGTGTTATCTGTCTTTCCAGATTGTCATACTCATCCTCTCCACCGATACGTAACTATAAGTGCGAGCGTTTGCATTCCGTGAGGGATTCGAACCCTCGCCTTCACTTAGAAAGAGTGACGTGTTAACCCCTTCACTAACGGAACATTTAATTTTGTGAGAAGGGTGGGATTCGAACCCACATGGCTGGATTTTCAGTCCAGTGCATTGACCAACTTTGCTACCTTCCCATTATAGTGCGATGCTCTACCAACTGAGCTATCTGTCCATTGTTTTAATTTCACATTGCAAATGTATTAATAATATTTTTAATTTGCAAATATTTTTTTATTTTTTTTTCTAATCTTTCAAAGAACGTTTTCTTTAATTTTGTTTTACAAATGTATGAACTATTTTTTAAACTTCCAAATTTATTTGTAATATTTTTTTATTTTTTTTTTCAAACCTATATAAACAAAAAAAGGTTGACTGTTTAGGTCAACCTTTCAAATATAGTATAGTTACTTAATTAACTACATACATAGGTTGACCTCCCTAGGCTAAAATCGGCCTCGGCTGCGAAGAAGTCAAATTCAAATATGTTATTAATTGTTCTCATTTTTTATCTTTATTAATTAAATATACACTAATATACTAAAAGTTCGTTTATTTGTCAAGTTTTTTTTATAAATTATCGTTTTTTTCTTCTTTAAATATTTTAACGCTTGTAGGTCCTACCTCAAATGCGTAACCTTTTTCATTAAGTCTAGATTTATTATTCTCTACAATGTTTTTATATATAAAATCTTTTTGACCTTTTGAACCTTCCTTATCTTGACCATTAATAATAATTAAGAAAGGTTCATATTCTGATAAAAATTGTAATAAAGCTTCACCAACAGTAGATAAAATTTTAAAATACGCTTTAGTTGTTGTTTTAAATTTTTGAATCATATTATTACCAACAGAAAACGCTAAAACATAAGTTTTTTTATTTGACACTAAATCAATAAAATCTATTTTAACGTCATAACCAGATTCTTCGTCAAATGAAATCTCATAATCATCACCATACTTTATTATGTTAAAACCACCTTCTTTAATATAAGGTGGATAATAACTTAAATTACCAATTTCATTAATATTATCTAGATTTTCCCTTAATAATTGTTTTATACGTTTTTTCATACTTATAAATATAGTAACACTATTAAAAAACTTAGTTGTACGGATAGTCAGACTCGAACTGACACGCATATTTCAGCAAATGCTTCTAAGGCATTCGGGTCTACCAATTCCCCCATATCCGCATATGTAGCCCGAGAGGGAGTCGAACCCTCACCCCGAAGGACTGGAGCTTAAATCCAGCGTGTATACCAATTTCACCATCGGACCGTTTATTGTAGGGGTAGAGGGATTCGAACCCCCGACCTATTGCATGTAAGGCAATTGCTGCTACCGCTGAGCTATACCCCTATTTTTTATCTTTAATCATATTTGTTGCACAACAATCATATAGTTCTGCTATGTTTTTCTTTCCAGGTACATTTAGATTATCCAGTAACCCACTATCAATCCATTTCTGAATTATTTCTTCACGTATGTTTTTCATATGTTCAATATTGTCTGATATTGAATGACCTAAGTTTTCCATGTTCTTAATTTTTGTTGGACTGGGAATTTCGAAATCCCGACTTCTGCCATGTTAAAGCAGCACTCTGCCTCTGAGTTACAGTCCAATATGCTAGGTTTTACCCTAGCTTTATAAATGTTTCATTCTTGATGGCTTTGCTTATCCATCTAGCTAATTCAGAACCTCTGATTTCAGCTTCAAAACTAGTTGTACCTAAATCACTTGATAATTGAATATTCAACTGGCCATCATTAGCTGATTCTATTGTTTTTATTGGAAATTGGTATAATTCACCCATAACTACGATGTTGTAATACAAATTACCAGCAATGTAGTGACTAAACGTTGCCATATTCTTAGACTTCATTAAGTCTTTTTTGATTTCTATTTCGTTAAGCATAACCATTTTCTTTTTTCCATTTATCATGCATTTGATTAATTGTATGGTAAGGACTTCCTTCACCTTCAATTATTTCATCAAACCCATTTTCTTTTGTTATTACAGACTCTTCTGATTTAATCGCACCTCTGTACTTATCACCATAGCTACCAGTAACAGTTTTTGATGCTGGGTCGATGTCGCCCCAAGATGTTCTCCAACTTCTTGGTTCGATGTACTCAATGTAATATTTTTTTCCAGTTTCTGGGTAGAAAACTACCTCTCTTCCAGTTTCCTCTCTGTTAACTAGGAAGTCTTTTCTTACGTCTGTCATAACACTTGTTTTTACTTTCTTTTAGTCTTTAACAACTTTTTTATTATTTTACCCCAATTGAAATTACTTTCCAATTTGTTTACGTTTGGTCTAAGGTATTTTCTAGACCCTTCCATTTTTCCGCTAATCACTGTTCTAGTGGTTATTTTGTCGTTGTTTGTTTCCATACTCTTTTTTTTACTTTTATATTATTATTTTATCTTTTGAGGCATCGACTGGATTCGAACCAGTGTGGGAGGTTTTGCAGACCTCTGCCTAGCCACTCGGCCACGATGCCAAATAAAAAAGGCCTATCAGTTATTTGATAGGCCTTTCGTATGTTTATTTTATGACTTCTTTAACATACATAGCCCACCACGTTTACCACTAGTAAACATAAAAGTAACGCTGATTGTGTGTAAAAAGTTTTCATAGTTTTATTCTTTTTTATTATTAAATATATCACATCTATTAAATGTTATACAAATGTACGACATTTTTTTAGATTTGTCAAGACTTTTTTTAATTATTTTCTATTTTTTTTAAAGCTGGTGAATCTAAAGGGTCAGCTAGTTCATAACCTAACGCTCTTAGTTCAGCAGCATTTTTTTCTATTACTTGATGATAGATGTTATCTTTTTGACCTTTCTTGCCTCTAGCGTCAGCACCAGCTAAATCAACATAATCTGGTTGAACTTCTTCTAAAAATTGCATAAGCGCTTCTTTAACTGTTGCTAAAATTTGAAAATAATGTCTAACATCAGTTTTATCAACAGAAATAGTTCTACCATCAACACCAAAACTAAAACTATATGACGTGTCATCCATAGGGTTAACATACGCTGCAATATTTATATTTTTATCTAATACCTCATCGTAAAAGAATGTTTCGTAATTATTACCGCTAAATTTATGAAAATGAAACTGACCTTTTTTATATCTTGGATTGCTTAACTCACCAACTTCAGATATTAAACTTTCTCTTAGTAATTCTTTTATTAATTTCTTCATATTAATAAATATATTGACAAATTGAAAATTAATCGTTATAATTATAATTATGGGATATGTTTATTTGTTATTTTGCGTCAATAAAGACGGTAGTGAAGGTTATAAGATTGGTATTACCAAGAATGACCCAAATAAACGTGTAAAGCAATTGCAGACTTTTCACAAATTATAGATATTTATTAATAAAAATAAAAATGAATTATATTTACGTATTGAAAGACCCTATAACTGATGAAATTAAATATGTTGGTAAAAGTATTAACCCATATGATAGATGTAGGAAACATATTAGCGAAGCTAAAATTACTGGTGCTAATAATCATAGAATTAATTGGATAAAATCATTATTAAAACTTGGTTTAACCCCCAATATGGAAATAATGGATGAAATAGATGGTGAATGGGAATGGTTAGAACAATATTGGATAAGTCAATTTAAAACATGGGGTTTTAATTTAACAAATGGAACTTTTGGTGGTGAAAATCCTCCTTCATGGAAGGGTAGAACACATACTGATGAATATAAAGAAATTAGAAGAAAATTAATGAAAGATAATAACCCAGCTAAAAATATGACAAATGAGTGGAAAGAAAATATTAGTAAAGCACATAAAAAAAACAAATACAATCCTATAGTAGCGTCTGAGGTTAATAAGAAAAAAGTGTGTCAATTAACTTTAAGTGGTGATGTAATTAAAGTTTGGTCTTCAATAACAGACGCAGCGAAAGGTATTGGTCTTAAAAGTAGTTATGGTATTGGTGCTGTATGTCGTGGTGAAAGAAATAAATCTGGTGGTTTTAAATGGAAATATTATGAATAAAGGTTTTGTATATCTATTACTAGCGATAGATGAAAAAGGTGATGAAAAATATAAAATAGGTGTAACTAAACGTAGCATAGCTAAACGAATTTCTGAATTACAGACTGGGAACGCATATAAGATTCAATTACTTAAATTTTATAAGTCTGAAAACTACTTAAAAGTAGAACGTTTTTTACATAGAAAATATATGATAAAAACTGAAGCTGAAAATGAGTGGAGAACACTTACTGATGAACAAGTTATTTCATTTATTAAAGATTGCGAGGAAGCCGATAATAATATCAACTTCCTTTTAAAAAACAATCCTTTCTATAAATAATTAAAGACTTCGAAATCTTTTAACAATCTCTTCATCTGACAACGGTGCATGTCTTTTGTACCATTTAAGTAATACTTTATCACCGTTAATTACCATATCAGAAATACCCCATTCTCGAATAATATCTTTATGATACCTAGTTTCTATAACGTTTATTACACTTCTTTTGTAATCTTCATCCCAGAAACCTAGTATTTCCATATTCTTCTGGTGTAATTCTAAAAATTCTTTTCCGTCCATATTATAACTTGTAAAATTCTCTTCTTATTTTAACCAATAAAGTATTAACCAATTCTGGGTCAATCTTGTTTGGTAAGTCTGATTCGTCAAAGATTCTATCCATCTCTTTGATTTCAGCTTCTGCTGTATCAATAAGTGTATCTAAATCAACTTCACCACGTCTAATCGCTAACAATTCTTTAGCGTCTGGTCGTCTAACGATAATACCTTCACCTCTACCAATTTCTTTAGCCATTCTGATTAATCGCATACAATGCATCATGTTTTTACCGTCAATCTTTTGACCATGTGCTTGTGTGTCAACATAACGCTGTTCATTTCTGTTAGCCAACCATTCTTCATACTCTTTGTAATCTTTACAATGCATTGAGTAACCATCTTTGTTATAGATAATGTTACAGATAGGTTTTTCACCTTTTGGTATACTAGATAACCTTAATTGATTTGATTCAGCAGCGTTTGCACCTTCACCAGTCTTAACAAGACCTTTATATCCAAAACCCATAGGGTAACCTTCTTCTTTTCTCCAAGCTTTAGACTTTTCTCTAATATCTTCTGGAATGTTTTCGTTAAAACAGTTATTAGCATCAACATCAAAGAAAACAGCATAAACATCTCTAGCGTTAGGTACGTTAGTTACACCGCAAAACTTTTCATCATATGTACCGTTATTCCACACTTTCCATGGAATAGATTTTTCACCTTCAATAACATATACAAAGTCCAATACATCTTTACGAGTTACTTTATCTTTCTCCCAATTCTGTTTTTTGTTAAGACCTCTAGCTTTTTGGATTTGCTGTACAGCATAACCAGCAAATGAGTTCTTACACCTTTTGGTAATAAAATCAGCCTTGTGGTCCAATACATATTGGAACAATGGATGTTTTGTGATGATACAATCTTCTGGTGTGTTAAGCAACTCTAAAACTGTAGGATTTGAGCTTCCCATTAGTTCTAAGAACCTTTTTAACTCCCAACCA
>Ga0315907_10000848_pt1 | contig 42063 bp, 30 predicted proteins | sample LakEriMetagenome_3_FD_203525 | JGI IMG/M metagenome (GOLD analysis project Ga0315907, IMG submission 203525) | Freshwater fungal communities from buoy surface, Lake Erie, Ohio, United States - Buoy 12 MA123 | ecosystem: Environmental > Aquatic > Freshwater > Lake > Lake biofilm | place: USA...
GGCTCCGCATCAAAATGCAATCTACAATCCCTCAGTTTACGATTATGCAGATTAGCTTTTTTGGCTCGCTCATTTGCGAGTTTTTTTATACCCGCCATATCCTTTCGCTCACGTTCACTTTGTTCAATACGACGCTTCAGGGCTTCAGCGATGGTAGGATTTTTATGCAGGAAATTATCCAGTTCTTTTAGCAAAAAATCAGCAACAAAAGCTTTCATAGATGGCCCACCTTCATAAACCGATTGAGAACCCAATTTTGTTTTGGTCTGCGATTCAAAGACAGGCTCTTGCACACGAACTGATATTGCTGCTACCATGGATTGTCGGATATCCGACGTATCATAATCCTTCTTGAAAAATTCGCGAATGGTTTTTACATATGCTTCTCGAAATGCCTGAACATGTGTACCGCCTTGAGTGGTATATTGTCCATTCACAAAACTGTAGATATCTTCACCATACTCATTATTATGGGTAATAGCCAATTCGATATCCTCCCCTTTTAAATGGATGATCGGATAGCGGATCTCATCTTCATTTGTTTTCCGTTGTAAAAGATCCAGCAGACCATTTTTACTAACGTATTTCTTACCATTAAAGGAAATGACCAGACCTGCATTGAGATAGCAATAATTCCATAGCTGATTTTCCAGAAATTCAGGAATGAATTTAAAATTTCGGAATACAGTATTATCTGGGATGAAGGTTACAAAGGTTCCATTCTCACCAGCTGATTTTGCTTCTTTATGTTCTTTGATGAGAACGCCTTTTTCAAACTCAGCCGTTTTCTCCTTTCCCTCTCGATAGGACGTAACTTTAAAGAAAGTACTTAATGCGTTTACTGCTTTTGTACCTACACCATTAAGTCCCACACTTTTTTGAAAGGCACGACTGTCGTATTTCGCACCGGTGTTGATCTTACTAACCACATCCACTACTTTACCCAAAGGGATACCACGACCATAATCGCGAATCATCACTGTATTGTCTTTGATTTCAATATCTACCTGTCGGCCATACCCCATCGTATGCTCATCAATGCAGTTATCGATCACCTCTTTTACAAGAACATAAATCCCATCATCCGGGCTGCTTCCATCTCCCAGTTTACCAATATACATTCCGGGTCTTAGACGAATATGCTCCCTCCAATCCAGACTTTTTATCGAGTCTTCTGTATATTCAAAATCTTGTGTTTCTTTTTCTTTTGACATAATTTCTGAAAAGCCAGCGAATTTACAAGTAAAAGCACAGTGTTCGTTCGTTACCGGTCGTCTATGATTTTCCACATATGTTAACGGCCATACAAATATATTGATTATCAATCAATTAAATTATGCATAGGTGAAAACACCGTTAAAGGTTGAGGAAAATAACTTGATAGGAAAGACAGAAGTTGTAATTTCGAATTCTACGCTATTCACACCACCCATTAAATCTCCCGGCCGGGGTAATTGGCACCCATTAGCATTCAGTAAAGCAGATAAATTACAAGTGTATGTATTCGTATGCGCTGTTAGAACCCGGTTGTTATTATCTGATCCAGGAGAAAAAAGAGGATCCTATTACGCTGATCAGGGTTAATGTAGAAACTGATCATTGTATGTTTCTTTCAAGCTTTCCAGAGCAGGAACTATTAATGTGGAAACGTAAAGCGGATCCTATTTTCGACATTATAGAACTTTTAAGTGATGAAGCCGTAAGTTCTTGGGAGGAATCCTTTAATGCCAAATATGATGTGGAAGAAGACGATGAATATGAATAGCGTTTGAATCCATAATAAGGGATGCATTGCGCTTAATTACCACACCCATATGCATGCTGAACGATAGAATGGGGAACAAACTAGCTCTTCCGACCGCTCAGTACCCAAACTAAATAAAATACAATAAGCAGTAGGATACCACCACCACCAAAAAGAAACATGGTCATGGTTTTTTGTCCGTGAGTTGACAAAACCATAAATACGGCAGTGATCAAATACAATACATAGATGAAGATGAGTGTAGATATCCTTTTATCCATACAAAATATGCTTTGAGGTGCAAATATATATAAATAAACGAATTGTCTAAAAGACTAATTGGCTAATAGACGATATCCGTATTAGCCAATTAGACAATAAACAAATGAGACAGTCCTATACCAACTTCCAACCTTCTCTATACTCACGTTTAACCCACTGATTTGCCTCTTCGAAGTTGGTCACTCGCAAGTTTTGAGCATCCCATAAAAGTTTTTTGCGGCCAAGCCACTTATCATTCCAGCCCGTCAATTTTGGATTCTTCAATTGGAAGGCACGCAATGCCAGATTACCAATTAATATGGATTCAGTAAACGGACCCGCAAAATCGAATGGAGAAGAGGTAAAGCCTTTTCCATAACCATCGATGCAAGCATTAACCCATTGTACATAGTGACCTTCAGGAACACGCTTGATGGTTTCAGCTGGCATATCTTCTTGTTGGTTTCTAGACAAGGGAAGTAAGCGTGGTTTTGCACCATAGCAATCCGCCAATAGCTTACCTTTTGTTCCATGGAACAATACACCCCCATCCCAATTGCCAAATGCTTCTTCAGCACCTAGTTCCTCTGGTCGCTCAGGCATCAGTCCACCATCATACCAGGAAACTTTGATCTTTCCTTTACCATCTGTTCGAGGATATGTTAGGTGAATGATGGAAGAAGCCGGACAGGAATCTGTATTTATGGTATCATCCCACATTTTAGCCCAGAGTGTCGCTACACTGGCTTCTACTGATTCTGGATAAAGAATAGGTGCACAGCGGAATACAGGATCCATGATATGACAGGCCATATCTCCTAATGATCCTGTTCCAAATGCCCACCAACCACGCCAATTAAATGGAAGATAATCTGGATGAAAATCAATTTTTTTGGCAGGACCCAACCATAAATCCCAATCCAATTCATTGGGTATGGTATGCGTTCCAGTTGGTGTGGGTAACCCCTGAGGCCATACTGGACGATTGGTCCAGCAATCGATCTTAACTATATCACCGATCTTACCGGCATCAATCAATTCTTTTGTACGACGAACTCCATCACCAGAACCACCCTGATTACCCATTTGGGTTACTACTTTATATTTTTTGGCAGCTTCAGTCAACACCCGAGCTTCAAAGATATCATGCGATAAAGGCTTTTGAACATAAACATGCTTTCCCAATTGCATGGCTGGTAATGCTGCTACAGCATGCGTATTATCTGGAGTGGATACTGAAACAGCATCTATGTTTTTGTGTTCTTTATCCAACATCTCCCTAAAGTCTTTATAGACTTTAGCTTTAGGGAAACGCTTAACCGATTTGGTGATCATTCGATCATCAACATCGGCAAAACAAACAATATTCGCCTTTGGACTTTTTGCAAATTCAGCCAGATCTGATTCACCCTTACCACCAGCACCTATACCGGCAATATTGAGCATATCGCTTGGTGCTAAATATCCTTTACCTAGAACATGTCTAGGAACGATCGTAAAACCTGCCACTGCCATGGAAGCGTCCCGAAGGAACTGCCGACGTGCCCATTTCTTTTTCTTGTTTGCGTTTTGCATATTGAATATTGATTTTAGAGTATAACGTTTATAGATCAGGAGAATTTAACACACTCTTTCATTTCTTTTTCTGAATAAGCCAAACCATATTGTTTCAATACATCATCCGGCACTCCATTCCATTGGTTGGGTGTATTGCCCATATACCCTATATCCTTCACTCCAATTTCTGAGGTATAAAAACCGGTGAGTGTTAAGTTACGCATCAAACTAAAAAATGAAACACCTTGAGCTAACTCAGGCTTTGCTTTTTTAGGATACGCAATTTCATCCACGATTTCTATCTGTTGTTTTGCAGATAAATCTTTGAATGCTTTTTCAAACTTTTTAGAGGAGAAAATATCTAACCATTTTAACCCGCCACGCATAGGTATCTGATGATCCGGCATGTCTTTCACAATAAACTCGATAAACTCTGGAACTTTCGCATCAGTTGCACTTCCGCTCAATTCATCTTTTGGAACGATGATATCCGCCAGAATAGAAATTGTGGCCATTTCATGCTCGTTGAAAAAAGTATAAGACGTAACTTTTTTATAGTGATCAACTTCTTCTGGTTGACGATCCAAGCCAACAGCACCGCCACCAGGATTACTTTCTGCGATATTTGCCTTTTTGTCTGTTGACTTACAGGCATCCAAAATTAAACTAGCTGAAACGGTTCCTACAGCAAGTGCTTTTAGGGATTGTCTGCGATCCATACTATCAATTTAGTTTAGTAAATTAAATTTCTTTTTTCTTCATGCTGTCGATGATATACTCTGATGCCCGCATCGACAATGCCATGATGGTCCAGGTTATATTTTTATCTGCTTGTGAAGTAAAGGCTGCACCATCCACTACAAATAGATTCTTGCAATCATGTCCCTGATTCCATTTATTTAATATGGAAGATTTGGCATTGCTTCCCATACGCGCTGTTCCCGCTTCATGGATAATCTTACCCGGAGCATCCAATCCATAATTATTTTCCGGGCCATCATCACCCCAAGTGATCACTGCACCCATATTATGCATGATCTCTTTAAATGTTTCTTTCATGTGCTTGGCCTGCTTCACTTCATAGTCACTCCATTTAACATTGAAACGAAGTACTGGAATACCATATTTGTCCACAACGTTCGGGTCTATCTCACAATAGTTATCGAATCTTGCTACAGCTTCACCTCTTCCAGCCATACCCACGCCAGCACCATAGAAGAAACGCATATCTTCTTTTAAAGATGACCCATATCCTCCTGCCTCTTTTTTCTTTCCATTTACGGCATATGTTCCATTCATTCCTTCAATACCCCAACCAACTCCATAAGCAGGTTGCCCCATACCACCCCAGTATTCAATATGATATCCTCTTGGAAAATCCAGCTTTTTGTTATCACCCCACCATGGTGAATAGACATGCATACCTCCAACACCGTCTTCATTATATCGTTTACGTCCGAATAATTCCGGTATGATACCACCCATGGCGGCACCTGTCGAATCGTGTAGATAATGTCCCAGAACACCGCTGGAATTACATAGACCATTAGGGTGACGAGCAGATTTTGAATTCAACATCAATCGAGTGGATTCACAGGCGCTAGCAGCCAGGATTACCGTACGCCCCATCACCTGATATTCTTGTCCGTCTATTTTACTCACATATGAAATACCTGTGGCGAGCCCTTCATTATCGGTTAGTACTTCACGTGCCATAGCCATGGTCACGAGATCGACATTTCCAGTTTTGATAGCTGGTTTCACCAACACAGATGATGAAGAAAAATCTGCATGAACAGTACATCCACGATTACATTGGGAACAATAGAAACATTGCCCACGCTCATCATTTATTTTTTGAGTAAGAATGGATAAACGGGAAGGAATTACCGGAACTCCAGCTTTAAATCCAGCCTTTTTGATCATCAATTCATGTAAGCGAGGTTTCGGAGGAGGAAGAAAAATACCATCGGGATCATTCTCTAACCCTTCATTCGTACCAAATACACCTACCAAACGATCGAGTCTATCATAAAAGGGCTTGATGTCCTCATAGCCAATTGGCCAGTCTTCACCGAGGCCATCAATACTTTTTCTTTTGAAATCTTTGGGGCCAAAACGAAGGGAAATGCGACCCCAGTGATTGGTCCTTCCGCCCACCATTCGTGAACGCCACCAATCCCATTGCGTTCCAGCTACTTTAGTATAGGGCTCTCCTTCAATCTCCCATCCCCAGTAACTTGCATCAAAATCACCGAATGGTCGGAATTTTGTACTTGCTCCACGACGGGGTGAATCCCAAGGATTCTTCAGTTGCGTAACATTCTCCGCCGGATCATACTTTGCTCCTGCTTCAATCAAACAGACTTTCAATCCTGCTTTCGCTAATGTATAGGCAGCCATTCCTCCGCCTGCTCCTGAGCCTACTATTATAGCGTCATACGTTTTCGGCTGCTTTTTCACCTGAAAATCCGGCATAAATACAATTGAGTTTTTAACAGTTGAATTCGAAAATTAAGGAAAAAATACACGCAAAAAGCAGATAGTTAAACATAGTGGAAAAACAAAATATTTACTAGTATTCCACCGGTTTGGTTACAACTCGCTCCAAACCTGAGCTGCAAATTTCTCCAACGAAGGATCCCTGGCCCCCATCAACAGTAGAACGGTACCTTCTGAAAAATGAGGACGCATCGTTTCCACTAGTTGGTTTCGATCTTCCACAAAAAAAGCATTGACCCCCTTTGCCTTCAGATCACCGATCAAGTCTGCAGCTGAAATATCCTTAGTGGTTGTTCCCCCCGCATAAAAGATCTCACTCATCCAGACCTCATCCCCTTCTCTAATTGCTGTACTGATTTCTTCACCAAAATCCTGACGTAAAAATTTTGTTGGCGCATAACCATGAGGCTGAAACCAGGCAATCAGTTTTTTTGCTGCTGGCTGACATGCACGAATCGAAGCAGCACATTTCACCGGATTGTGCGCATAATCATCGATCAACGTAACAGATCCTTTTGTACCCCATACCTGGTGACGGCGATAGATGCCCTCATATGATGCAATAGCTCTTGCTGCAACAGAAAGTTCTACGCCAACTTTAGAGGTAATCGCCACAGCAGCTAACACATTTTCCATATTATGCTTCCCAACAGAATGTAACAGGAATGGCTGTTTATTGATCTCAAAACGAATGTCTAATCCTCGTTGATCAAATGCACTGGCCTTATAGCCTGCTTCCATATTTTCATCGATCGTAAAATCCCAAGCTGATTCTTTGGATAAACGCGCCGCTAAAGGATGGGAACGATTCACAGAAAAATATCTGCTTTTATTTTTGAACGTTTGGAATATGTCCAACAACACATCGATCTCTTTATGATCTTTGTCTATATTCAGCAATAAACCTATCTCTGCCTCATATTGAACGATCGATCCATCACTTTCATCAGCCTCGATTACCAGCCATTCACCCTTCCCAACCTTAGCATTACCAATCCTACCTTCCTTTATTAAACAGGTTAGCCCTGCTCCGCTGATAATACTCGCCCCCATTCCTGCCTCTTCAAGTATGGCGAAGATCATGGCAGATGTTGTACTCTTTCCAGAAGTACCCCCAACTGCAATAGTACGTTTAGTCTTACAGATCAACGATAACAACTCACTGCGCTTAATGATTGGAATAGCAAATGTTTTAGCCTGCTGCACTTCAGGTACAGTATCTTCTACTGCAGTAGAAACAATGACCAATTCAATTCCCTCATGAATACCAGATCCATCTTGCGGAAAACATGTAATGCCATCCGCTTCTAATTTTATTTTGATATCTTCTGCTTCGCCTTTTGAAAAATATCGATCAGATCCTGAAACATTTTTTCCAATTCCGTTAAGATATTGAGCAAGGGCACTCATGCCCGTTCCGGCAATACCAATAAAAAATACATGTTGAATTTTATCTAAGGATTGGATCATCATGCAATTTAAATAAATTACTGCCGGAATCTGCTACAAAAAATCAGATAATAAAAGATATACGCAACTAACTACAGGATTTATTTCACACCATTAAGCAAATGCTTATTTTAGTTTTATGAAAAGATTATTCACATGTATATTTTTCATGCTGTCATTACAAGCGACAGCCCAGCAAATCGTAGCCCTTTCTTCAAGTGAAAAAATATCGATCAGAGGATTATCTGTAGTGGATGATAATACCATATGGGCTAGTGGCACACAGGGCAAGATTGGCTTGTCCACAGATGGTGGTAAAAGCTGGATTTGGAATCAGGTAAAAGGATTGGAGAAAACAGATTTCAGAGATATTGAAGGATTTGATGCTCGGACAGCCGTGATCATGGGCATTGATTCCCCTGGTGTCGTATTAAAAACATTCAATGGTGGACAAACCTGGAAAATAGTACACACAGAAAATATTTCCGGGGTATTTATGGATGCTATGGAATTTTGGGAGAATGGAAACGGGATTATAGTTGGAGATCCTATTGATAGGAAACCTTTTATTCTTCGAACATCTGATTTTGGCAATAATTGGACGCGCTATACCCATCACAACATTACAGATTTCAATGAAGGTGAAGCCATGTTCGCTTCCAGTGGAACAAACATTAGGGCATATTCTACCAAAGAAGCGGTCATGATCACTGGTGGGAAATCATCTCGGATATTACTTCATGAAAAATGGTATGATCTTCCGTTGTTACAAGGACAAAACTCTACGGGAGCCAATTCCATTGCGGTATCAAAAGGAAGATTCATTGTAGTGGGTGGCGACTTTATGCACGATACAATCCGAACTGGTAATGCTGCCATCAGCCATGATGGGAAAACATGGACTATTCCTACAACACCTCCTTATGGATATCGTTCCTGCGTGGAATTCATAAGCCAAAAAACGTTTATAACCTGCGGTACCAGTGGTGTAGATATATCCACTGATAATGGAGAAAATTGGAAACTTATTTCCCGAGAAGGATATCATGTAGTGCGTAGAGCAAAAAACGGAACTGCGGTATATCTGGCGGGGTCTAAAGGTAGGATTGCCGTATTAAGGTTTTAAAATCGAGAGACATGTTATGTACATGCTCCCGATTTTACTAACCTAATTAGTTTTGACTGCTTAAATTTCGGAAGTCAACCGGAACGAGTTTACTAACTCCTGCTTCCTGCATCGTCACTCCATAAATAATATCAACTGTACTCATCGTCATCTTATTGTGGGTAACAATGATGAATTGCGATTCTTTACTGAACTGGCGGATCATATTGGTGAACTTATGAACATTCGCATCATCTAAGGGAGCATCTACCTCATCCAAAATACAGAATGGCGCAGGCTTAATCAGATAAATAGCAAACAATAATGCTGTAGCGGTTAAGGTCTTCTCTCCTCCACTCAATTGGGTAATGGAAGAAGGTCGTTTACCTTTAGGCTTAGCGATAATATCGATCCCAGTATCGGCAAGATTAGTTGGATCTTCCATAATCACATCCGCCGTATCTTCTTCCGTGAACAGCGCCTTAAACACCTTCTGAAAGTTCTCACGAACTTGTGTGAAGGTATCTAGGAATTTCTGATTAGCAGTAGCCTCAACTTCCTGAATAGTTTGCATGAGACTATCCTTTGCGGTTACTAAATCTGTCTTTTGCTCCATGATAAACTCATAGCGCTTCTTCATCTCCTGGAAAGCTTCGATCGCTGTTGGGTTAACTTCACCTATATTCTCGAGACGCTTTTTCATTTTATCGCAAGTCGCCTGAAGATCCTCAAGCGTTTCTTCGGTCACTCGCGGTTCGTCAAGTATTTCGTCAATATTCACTTTGAACTCTACATTCAATCGCTCTTTTATACCAGCTAATTGTAAACGCAGTTCCGTAACACGATCTTTAATCGACGTCAGTAACTGATCCAGCATTTCCTTATCCTTTACCTTATGGCGGAGTTCACTTTCTTTAGCAGCCAATTCATTACGGAGATTGTAATACAACTGATCGGCTTCACTTAATTTTTTCTGCTCTTCTTCTTTTTGCTGCAACAGAGCCACCAAGGTTTCTTGAATTACCTCAAGATTAACTGTTGTTTCTTCGATCTGACCAGTGGCCTCTTCCAACTGAGTTTGGCTATTGGTAATCTGTTGGCGGAGATCGGTCAGCTGGTTGGTTTTGAATTCAATCTCCTGATTCAAGGCCACTAACCGGCTTTGCTGACGAGTAAATTGAAGATTGGCATCGTTATACGCAGCATTTGCAAAATTATATTCTTGATCGGCTTGTGCATATTCCTGCTCCATACCCTGCAACTGCACCGATAAGTCCTCCATTTGTTGGTTATACTTATCCAGCAATTCTCGGACATCAGCAATACTGTCCACATGTTGTTGCATTTGAGCCTGCACATCTGCCAGGCGAGCATCACCCGCCTCCTGACTATGCTGAAGATTTTCAATTTTGCTTTCTAGGGCAATAAGTTGATTGGTGAGACTATTTATCAATTCCTGCGTTTGACGGATCACATTTTCTTTAAGATCCTCATTGTAGGCAATAACTTCATTATGCTTTGACTGTATCTGTTGTTTACGTTCCGTAACTATAGCATTTTGAATGGTAATGTCTTCTTGAAGCTTTTCCAGATTCTTAGCTCTACCGATCTTTTTACCTTCAAAAAGACCAACACTTCCGCCAGTTAATGAAAAAGTTCCTTTCACATATTTCCCTGATTTTTCAATCACCACATTTCCATTAGACTGTTCAAGAGCCGATTCGCTTTCCGCAATAATCACATTCCCCAATAAATATTTTACCAGAGATGCGTATTTAGCATCATACTCTACTACCTGCAATGCAGGAATCGTACCGGCAATAGTATCTGCTTCTTTATATGGAGCTGCCTGAAGCTTATCCAACAAAAAGAAATTCGCTTTACCTTTTTTATGCTCATCCAATAAATGAACTGCAGTTAGACCTTCTTTTAGATCATTTACCACGTAATAATTCAAATAGGGTTCAAGCACATTTTCCAGTGCCGCGCGATATTCTTCTTTAACGTAAATGATGTCTGAAAGGATTGGTGCTTCGTGATTCCAATTCGGATTGTTATGCAGGAATTTTACACTATCCGGATATCCTTCCATAGAATCGATCAAACTCTTCAAAAGGTCATATTCATTGCGACGAGCATCTAATGTCCGGTTTTCATCCGCTAATGTACTGCGAAGCTCCTCCAGCTCACTTTGAGTAGTAAAGATTTGTGACTTGGTTAACTCATGCTTTTGCTGCAGCTGTTCTAGATCTGTTTTCTTTTCTGCCAACTCAGCTTTTTTGGCATCTTTTTCCTGACTTAACTGAGTAATCTGCGTTTGGCGATTTTCCTTTTCCTCATTTAACTGGAGAAGTACACGTTGTAAATTCTGAATAGAACTATCCGCTACAGCCACCTGCTTTTCTGCATCAAATTGCTGACGTTGTAAAGCCTGGTTTGTTCTACGTAATTCTTCTATGGTAGAACGACGCTGATCAAAAGCAAAACGTTTCGCCTCCACTTCTTCACGAAGACCTTCCAAGCGTGCTTCCAATTCAGAAACTTTACCCTGCTCCTCTTCGATCTGAAGCCCGGTGAATTGTATGCTTTCTTCCAGCCCTTTTAATTGTCCATCTGCTTTTTCAAGGAAACCACGAAGTGAGGTTTCTCTTTCCTTTAGATATTGTAATCGTTGAGTCGCCAGATTTTTCTCCGACTCTTTATTTCGAACGTTGTTTTGTAGTTCATTGAAAGAATGCTGCAATTCCTGCAAAGCTTTTTCTTTTTCAATGAAAGCTAATTTCTCTTCTTCCAAAGCCGCTTCAGCCAAAGCGATGGCCGCTTCCAGCTCTATCTTTTTATTTACTTCTTCATCCTGCTGGTGTGTCAGTTCTTTGTAGGTGATATTAAAACCTTCAAGAGCAGCTTTTGCCAGTTCGATGCTGGTTTCACGATACTCCTTCTTGATCTCATAATATTTCTCGGCCTTTTTAGCTTGGTTCTCGAGCTGTTTCAACTGGTTATTGATCTCGAACAACAAATCTTCAATACGATTCAGATCCTGTTCGGTAGCATCCAGTTTCAGACGAGCCTCTTTTTTACGCGTCTTGTAAATACTGATCCCTGCAGCTTGCTCCAACATCTTCCGGCGACTGTTATCCTTATCTTTGATGATATCGTCCACCATGCCCAATTCAATAATGGCATATGAATCGGTACTGACACCTGTATCCAGAAAAAGATTATGGATATCTTTTAATCGACATTGAACATCATTGAGACGATATTCACTTTCACCGGATTTGTAAAATTTACGGGTAATGGTAACCGTATTAAATTCAGTAGGCAATAAATTCCGGGTATTCTCAAAAGTTAGACTGACTTCAGCCAAACCTGATGCACTTCTCGATTTACTTCCATTAAAAACCAGACTTTCCAGATTTTCACTTCGAAGATTACTGATTTTATGCTCGCCGATTACCCAACGGATAGAATCGACAATATTTGACTTACCACATCCATTTGGACCGATAATCCCGGTAATACCCTCGTCAAAATTTAATATAGTTTTATCCGCAAAACTCTTGAACCCCTTGATTTCCAGACTTTTTAAACGCACTGTTGGTTTTTTTTATAGAACTCCCACAAATAGAAATAGGAATGTAAAATAAACACAGGATTTTGCTTTGCCGTCATTTGTATTCACCAGTTATCAACAATTAATTCAGTCTTCTAAATTTTTACTTCAGCAAACTTCTTTAAATAGCTGATAATGTGATTTTTATGCTTTATTTCAATAAGTTTTACTACTCATTGAATATCGAGTTCATATTTATCGAGAAAACCTGCTAGACCATCTCGAATTACTTTTAAATGCTTAATCCTATTCCGTTCAGGATCAATAGAATAATGAAACGAAGTTTGAAGATCGGCTTGCCTTAGATCTGTATTTTGAAATATAGCGCCTTTCAGGTCCGATTCAATAAAAACAGCGTTGGAAAGATCTGCATTAGTAAAGTCGGCTTCGTGAAGTTTACATCGCTCAAAATGCACGGAATGAAGTTTTATGGAAGTAAAGGAAGCCAACTTGAGATCACAGTTCTTAAAAATGGGCGGCTGCAGAAATGGGATACAATCATCAAATCTTAACCCCACCAGTTTACAAGTTATAAAGCTGCATTCACGGAACGACGTACGAGATAAATTTGCATTACTGAGGTTGCAATCTAAAAACGTACATTCAATAAAAATGACCGATGAAAGATCCAGACCGGAGAGGTCACACTGTTCAAATCGAACACATTCTACTTCCTCTGGTCTAAATGAAAAAGAAGCAAGATCTTCAGGCGTTATGATTTTCTCCATCTTACTTTACCCTTTTTTTAAGCTCCATAACCGTGACGGTCATAAAACGACCTACCTGCTTCCCATTTCTAAATGAGGCTACACGGAATGTTTCTGCATCTTTAGGAATTTCCAGCGGCACCTGATATTTCGGGTAAAATTGATCAGGATAAGAATTGTCAAAACTATAGTGAAGATCTAACCCTTGTATTTCAGGAGTAAGCTCTACTAAAATGCTCGTTCCATTCTTTTTTACGTTTACATCAGGTTCATAGATGCTAGGAGCATACTTGGTTTCTGCCATTTCAAAACGAGGGAATTGCTCCTCTACGCGCTTTAGGAAATTATCCCAATTCTTGGATGAGGCAGGTGACCATACTGACTCCGAAATAGCTAATCCTCTTGGCCAAGTCATGTATTGGGCTTGACGGAGATTATAGACTTGTTCGGTCCATAAATTTGCCTGTCCGCCTTTGATGAAGGTAGGATCCACACCATTAGGCAGTGGATCGAAAGAATATGTTTTTTTCAAACGGAGGCTAGCATAAACTGGAGGCTCCATAGATATATCCCCCTGCATATAATCCAAATAAGCAAATGTGGTTGGACTCATCACCACTTCATGTCCTTTTTTAGCAGCTGTGATACCGCCTTCCATACCGCGCCAACTCATGACTGCAGCACCAGGAACGAGACCGCCCTGCAGAATCTCATCCCACCCAATTAATTTCTTTCCTTTAGACGTAATGATCTTATTTACTCGACTAACAAAATATGCCTGCACTTCATCCAGATCCTTTAATTTTTCCCTAGCCATCAATGCTTTAATATCTGGACTTTTTTCCCAAAAATTGCGTGCTGTTTCATCACCACCCATATGGATATAGTCAAATGGGAAAAGCTGTGCGACTTCTCCAAAAATTTTATCCAGGAACGTAAAAACTTTTTCATTGGCAGGATTAAGCGTATTGTCAAGTAATCCATAAAAATGCCCGCTTGGCGGCCATTCCATGAACTTTTCGCCAGAATTGACCTGATATTTTCCAGGTGTGGACGTCAGCTCTGGATAAGCCGCAATAGCCGCTAAACTATGTCCAGGTACATCAATTTCAGGTAAGATATCTACCTTACGTTCTTTCGCATATTGAACCAGCTCACGTATATCTTCCTGAGTATAAAATCCACCATGATCACGTGGTTCATTAGGTTCAGGTTTAGAGAACGTTCCAAAACGGCCTACTTTCTTTACATTCCAGGCTCCTACTTCAGTAAGTTTAGGAAAAGATTTGATCTCCAGCCGCCACCCTTGATCGTCGGTAAGGTGAAAATGAAGGATATTGAACTTAAACTTCACCATATCATCGATATAACGCTTGACTTCTTCTTTGGTGAAAAAGTGACGAGAGACATCCAGCATCAAACCTCGCCATCCGAAACGCGGATAATCCATTACCGAAACTCCAGAGATTACCCAATCCACATTATTCGCACGAGTTCTACTTTCTATTTGTGCCGGAAAAAGCTGACGAAGGGTTTGAATTCCATAAAAAAGACCAGCAGTGGTATTTGCCTTGATATACACCCCTGCACCATTCGCTTCCAACCGATATCCTTCTTTACCGATTAGGGTATCTTGCTTTTCCGGAATTTCTAAATAAATATTTCCCGTGCCTCTGGTTGAAACCCCAGACCATACGGGCATTTCATAGCCTGTTGGCTTGCTGATCAAGTTGGATAAATAGAGCGCTAGATGTTTCATTTCTGGTTTTTCCGGACTATAGCTAATTCCAGAAGCAGGTTGGAGTACAAAGTTGCCAGTGCCTTCCTTTACTTCAACAGGCTGGGGAATAATCTTAGGCTGAGCCAAAGAAACCGAGAGCAATAAAGAAGCAAAAACGAATAGGAACATGATTTTTTTCATATGCATTACTTATCCGGTTAAAGGTAAATTATTAATCCCTTTTGTGGAAAATCGGTTAGCGTTTAGCAAATGTTAATGTAGAATAACAATATTTTAATGTTTAAAGCAAGAAAAGACCGAACTTGACATCCTATTTAATTGTATTCATAGAGTATTACAATATCATAAACGTCAATACTTTTGCTATTGATGAATCATCAATTAAAAATTAAAAACAAAACATAAGAATGAAAAAAATGTTTTTTTTCCTGATACTCGGACTCACTCTTCAAGTACAGGCACAGCGTGTGGTAGAAAAAGCTATTATTAAAATGAATATGCAAATCACTTTCCCTGAAAATTGGGGCGGTGGCGGACCTGGTGGTGGTGGCGATGACAATGGAATGAGAATGATGCCACGAGATATAGAAACGGCTATGACCGTATTCTATAAAGGTGATCAAACTAAAATTGAGACATCCTCTGATTTTGGAAAAAACTACACGTTCATCGATCGTAAAGAAAAAAAGACGACCACCCTTATGGAGATGATGGGGCGTAAACAAGGTTTTTATTCAACTGATGCTGAAGCAGAAGCTATGACCAAAAGAATGGATTCCATCCGTGCTCTTCGTAGGGATTCATTGGAAAAGATGGGATTGCGATTTAATGATGGTGGACCCGAGATCTTATATACTGAAGAATCAAAAAAAATTGCTGGAATTACCTGTAAAAAAGCGATCATCAAAACAAAAGATCGTCAGGGTGCTGTAACGGAAACAGCTGTTTGGTATGCCCCTGATTTTAAAATGGGCGCAGGCTTTGCAACTAGCGGAGGGAGCCAGGGCGGAGGTATGATGCGTGGGGGTATGAGTATGAATCTGCCGGGTATGGAAAAGCTTAATGGTTTTCCCATGGAATACGAAACGACCAGGCAAAACGGTATGAAAACGTATATGGTAGTAACCAAGGTGGACCTGGATGCGAATATCGATGATAAAACTTTTGAGATCCCCAAGGGTTATGATATTAAGCCAATGTCTGAAATGGGTGGTCAAGGAGGCGGTGGTTTCCGCATGATCATGGGCAGCCAGCGGGGCGGCGGTAATTAATATGCAACATATTGTACTTACACTAAGTCGGTATCCCAATAAACACATATTAACGGCTATACATAGCATGCCGTTCTTTCGCATACCGTTGTTTTTAAATAAGCAGATAGCGTTTTTCAAACTGATGGGGTGCGGTAAGAACGGCGTGTTTAGTTTACAGTCCGACTGGAATCAATGGGCATTATTAACCTATAGTGCGGATACAGGTAACTTCCAGGATTATGAAAAATGGAAGCAGAAGTATTACGGAAAATTTATTTCCAATTGGTGGAAATTCTGCGGTTGTGAAACCTGGACCATTATCTTGGAACCTGTTTTATCCCATGGCACCTGGAATAAAATATCCCTGAAAACAAGCCCTCTACCCTTATCTATAGATGAACCAGTTGCCGTGCTAACAAGAGCCACAATTAAAACGCATAAAGCTTATGATTTCTGGAAGAATGTTGTTCCCATACAAAAGCAAATAACGAATATACCCGGATTGACATTTTCCATCGGGATGGGCGAAATGCCTTTATTCAGACAGGCAACATTCAGCATTTGGGAGAACCAAGAGATGATGAAAGCATTTGCGTATAGTAAAACACGACATAAGGATGTAGTGAAACAAACTCGAGAGAATAAATGGTATTCTGAAGAAATGTTCACTCGATTCAGAATAGTGCGAACGGCAGGCAGTATCTTTGGAAGCAATCCATTTCCAAAAGATAGGTAAATCGGAAGTCATGAAGAATATCAAGCTGATTGAAGTTCCCTCGGAGATCGGAGCGGGAACCAGAGGAGCCAGTTTAGGCATTGATGCGATCAAGATAGCTGCACTTGATTTCATGAGCAGCTTTTTCATTCATTTTCCTTCTGAAAAAGTTCCTTGTGAAAACCGGTTATTATTTGAACCGATTACTTCTCCCTATGCAAAGCGCATCAATGGAATTCATACCATGTATGAAAGAGTAAGCAGTGCCATACATGAATCTATCACCAATGGAATTTTCCCAATTGTATTGAGCGGAGATCATAGTATTGCAGGAGCTACAATTGCGGGAATCAAGATGGCCAAGCCTGAATCGAGATTAGGCGTTATCTGGATAGATGCACATGCCGATCTTCACACTCCCTATACTACCCCATCAGGTAATTTGCATGGAATGCCACTTGCTATATCACTTGGTATTGATAATAAAGAAAGTCGCCTGCATAATGTAGATCAAGATACTATTGAACAATGGGAAAAGTTAAAACGATTTGGAGGTAGCTCACCCAAAGTGCTGCCAGAGGATATTGTGTTGATTGCGCTTCGTGACTATGAAAAAGAAGAAAAATATTTGATCGATAAATTAGGTATTCGGGTCATCACTACATCTGAAATCAGAAGAAAAGGCCTGGAAAATATTGTACGTTCGGCGACCAATCATTTATCTTCCTGCTCTGATATTTATGTAAGCTTTGATGTAGATAGCCTTGATGCAGGCATATCCAGGGGGACAGGAACACCCGTAGAAAATGGGTTAAAAGAAAGAGAAGCTGAGGACATGGTATTTAAATTCATGCAGCTTCGTAACATCTGCTGCTTTGAGGTTACAGAAGTAAATCCGACTCTTGATAAAGAAAATTTAATGGCAGAAATCGCTTTTAATATCTTACAAAGAAGTGCAAATATATTGTTGATGAACTAATCGCCATTCAAAACTTTTCGCATTGCCTCATCAAAACTATGTGGATCATAATTCAGCTCTCTCCTCGCCTTTTCAATAATGAAGGGAGTTTTAAGGGGTCGGCGGGCAACTTGTGTAAAGGTTGAAGCATCAACTTTTTCAGCTTTGGAGGCATCCAGATCTAAATACGCTGCAACATGTTGTACTATGTCGTAAGGAGATAAATTATTTTTCCCTGCAATATTCCAGACACCTTCTGATTTCTTATCTGCTATGGTAAATAAAGCCCATACCAGGTCAGCTGCATAAGTAGTAGCCCGTATCTGATCACTTACCACTTTAAATGGAATAGCTTTTTCTAATGCTGATCGCGCCCATGAAATGATATTGGATCTTGTACCACTGAGTACATTTCCATAGATTAAAACGGTACGAACAATAGCTGAGCCAAAGGGATAACTTTTTACATATTTTTCCGCCATCCATTTGGTTTGACCATAAAAATTTACTGGATTAGGAATAGCGTTCTCATCATATGGCCCATCCTCTCCAGAAAAAATAAAATCCGTTGATAGGAAGATAAAAAATGCCTGAAAAGCTTCAGCAGCATTTAGTAAATATGTAGAAGCCGTGACATTATTCAATAATGCTTTCTCTTTTTGTTCTTCACATTCATCTGCCTGCGCCATTGCTGCAGTATGAATAACAATATCAGGGGAATATTTTGCAAAAACATCATGAATTCTTTGTTGATTAGTTATGTCCATTTCTTCATATATATATTCTCCAACAGGCAATCGAGATTCCCCCCGGCCAGTGAAAATAATTCGACCACTCCACTGTGCTCGTAGTTTGAAGATATATTGACCAACCAGTCCGTGAGCACCTGTTATTAGTAAAGTTTTGCCACTCATAGAACGGAAAATTACCGCATTATTTTTTTATTAACATAAGTCATTGCTTTCCCCTAAACCTTTTCCTTTTTGCCTAAACGGCGTTATCTTCGAGCTCCCTTTTGGGGGGAAATCAGTACTTTCGCTTCTCGAACAGCTAAAGTAGTCAACGATTGAGCCAGAATGTTAATCGGCAATTACCATGAACAAAAAAGTTACAAAAATTGGTGTCCTCACTTCTGGTGGAGATGCACCTGGAATGAATGCAGCGATTAGAGCTGTTGTCCGCACTGCCCTATATGAAGGATATGAAGTATTTGGTATCATGCGTGGCTACCAGGGTATGCTGGATGATGAAATTCAACAACTGGAATCCAGAAGTGTGGCTAATATCATTCAACGAGGAGGAACTATTCTAAAAACGGCACGTTGCAAAGATTTCATGACTCCTGAGGGAAGAGCAAAAGCATATGAAAATCTTAAAAAAAGAGGGATTGACGGATTAGTCATCATTGGAGGAGATGGATCATTCAGAGGCGCACAGATCTTTTCAAATGAGTTTGATATACCCTGTATAGGCATCCCTGGCACTATTGATAAAGACATTGCAGGTACCGATTCCACCATTGGATTTGATACTGCAGTAAACACCGCCGTTGAAGCGATAGACAAGATAAGAGATACGGCAGATGCACATGATCGGTTATTTGTCATTGAGGTGATGGGACGAGATGCAGGTTATATAGCCCTTCATAGTGGGATTGCCACTGGTGCAGAAAATATCTTGATCCCTGAACGAAAAACACATCTGGAAGAGCTGGTGAATTCATTATTAGAGCAAGAGCGCAGGAGGAAATTAGTGAATTTGGTGGTGGTAGCTGAAGGCGATGATGTTGGGGGTGGTAATGAAGTTGGCAAGATTATAAAAGAGCGTGTACCTAAAGCCGATGTTCGTGTTTGTATTCTCGGACACATTCAACGTGGTGGAGCACCTACTTGCTTAGACAGATTGATCGCAAGCAGAATGGGTTATGCCGCAGTAGAATGTTTAAAAGAAGGAAAGCATAATGTTATGGTTGGTATCGTCAATAATAAAATGCATTTCACCCCATTAGATAATGCCATTAAAGCCAAACAGAAAATTAGTGAAGAATGGTTTAAGATCGTTAAGATCCTCGCCAGTTAACCCTTAAATAATACTATGGCAAAAAATATAGAAAAATATTTACACAAGGATATGGATAAGGATGCGGGTATTCGTCATACGCATCACAAAACTAAGATCGTCGCAACCGTTGGTCCTGCCTGTGATACGTATGATAAATTACTCGCTCTAGTTAAAGCAGGAGTGAATGTATTCCGATTAAATTTCTCACACGGCTCACATGAAGATAAATTGAAGATCATTGAGCACATCCGTAAGATCAATTCCACACAGCCATATAATATCGCTATACTAGGAGATCTCCAAGGCCCCAAGCTCAGAGTAGGTGAGATTGAGAATAATGCTTTGGCTGTAAAAGAAGGCGATATCCTAACCTTTGTCAATGAAAAATGTGTTGGAACATTGGACAGGATTTATGTTTCTTATCCTAACCTAGCCGGAGATGTTAAGATTGGAAACAAAATCATGATTGATGATGGTAAGATCGAAGTTGAAGTAAAAGAAATCACCAAAGAAGGCCATGTGAAAGTAATGGTTACTTTGGGTGGCGTAATCTCTTCAAAAAAAGGAATTAACCTTCCAGATACAAAAATATCATTACCTGCACTAACTGAAAAAGATCTTGCCGACCTGGATTTTATCATGGAGCAAAAGCTCGACTGGGTAGCCCTGTCGTTTGTCCGAAATGTAAAAGACATTACTGGAATCAAAGCTATTCTGTCGGAAAATAAAAGTCTGACAAAAGTTATCGCCAAGATTGAAAAGCCTGAAGCAGTCGTTAATATTCGCGAGATCATTTTAGAATCGGATGCAATCATGATTGCACGTGGAGATCTTGGAGTGGAAATTCCTGTTGAACAAGTGCCTCTGGTACAAAAGCAGATCATTAGAAAATGTTTACATCGGGCTAAGCCTGTAATTGTAGCAACACAAATGATGGAGAGTATGATCGATAGGATCAAACCTAACCGCAGTGAAACAACTGATGTTGCCAATGCTGTTTTGGAAGGTGCTGATGCTGTAATGCTTTCCGGTGAAACAGCAGCTGGTCAATATCCTGTTTTGGTAGTAGAGACCATGCGAAAAATCATTCATGAAGTAGAACAAAAAGAATATCGGTATAATCGTGAAGAGGATCTGAAACCGCTTCCCCACTCACCTTCTTTCCATAGCGATGCTATCTGTTATAATGCCTGTAAGCTTGCCGAAGATGTGAATGCTGATGCATTGATCGGAATGACAGCAAGTGGTTATACAGCTTTTATGTTAAGTAGTTATCGTCCTAAAGCGCCACTTTATATTTTCACAAAAGAAAGAGCTCTGGTGAATCAACTAAGTTTAAGTTGGGGGGTGCGAGCTTTTTTCTATGATGAAGAAGAAAGTATGGATGATATTATTGAAGATCAGATACAGATCCTTAAAACAAGAGGATTTCTAAAAGAAGGCGATATGGTCGTAAACACAGGAAGTATCCCCATTCAACTACATCTTCCCACCAACATGATCAAGATAACCAAGGTTTAATTCTGAATTTTTCAGCATTTTACCTATAAATACATATGTTTAGTTCATGCTGAACGAAAACGGACTAACTATTTATACTGATGGTGCTGCCAGAGGAAATCCAGGCAGAGGTGGCTATGGGACCATCTTAATGTGGAAGGACAACAAAAAAGAACTTTCGGCTGGATATAGGTTAACCACAAATAATAGGATGGAACTAATGAGCGTAATCGCAGGTCTTGAAGCCTTAACGCGTAAAGGTCTTGATATCGTCATCTATTCAGACAGTCAGTATGTAGTAAAAGCTGTAAAGGAAGGATGGTTGGAGAATTGGATCAGAACAAACTTCAAAGGTGGAAAGAAAAATATCGATCTCTGGAAGAGATTTTATCAATTGTCAAAAGAACACCATATTCGATTTCACTGGGTTAAAGGACATGCAGAAAATCCATACAATAACCGATGTGACGAGTTAGCAACTTCAGCTGCTGACGGACAGCATTTATTGATCGATCAATATTACGAAGAAGAAAATCGTTCGGCTTAAGCTTGTTGTACGTTCAAACGCTTAAGGAACAATTGATGGGCACCGAATAAAACCGCACCAAAAAAGAAAGTTGACAAGATACTCATTTGATAGAACGGAATTCCATCCGCATAGCATAGCATCAGTCCTTCCAAGGTACTGGGACGATGATAACCACCTCCCCCTATCCATACAGAGAAATTAGACATTAGGAAATAGGCAGTTGGACCAACAATGAATCCACCAACTAATGTCTTCAGTTTTTGACTATTCATCAGAAAACCGATTAAGGTTAATGACGTGATCATGAGATAGTTTTCAACCTGACCAGCGTAGAATCCTTGTATAGGGGTTAAATCCATTATGAAAAGTGCCTGATACAATAAATCCGACAAAAACATGGATAACAAAGGAAAGGCGAAAGCAAATCGTTTATCCTTTACAACCGCACCAGCAAATAAAGCCATGGCAATCTGAGGAGCAAAACCATATGGTCGAGGTAAGACACGATATAAAGAGGCCACCAGAACCAATAAAGTGAAATTTATGAAAAGTTGACGATTCAGTTTCATGCTATGTGTTGATTAATCGATAGCAAAAATAGCTTTTTAAGGATATAGGTAAAGTTTCTGTTTATTTTAGTTTTCCTCATATATGTGGATTACTTGAACAATAACCACCCTATCCCCGATGGTTTGGATATTTATGGCACAAATGCCCTTATGAAACTCAATGATCCCTCAGCGTTTACATTTTCCTTAGGTTTCAGAAAAAACGCCTCCCCTTTTTCTGCTTTCATGCCGGCAATAGTACCTTCTCCTTCTAATACAAATAGAATTTCGGGGCCAGTAGTCTCTACTGTATAATTTTCTCCAGCTTTCAATGTTACCATAGAAAGACTAAAATCAGGTACCGGGCAGATAAAGCGTTTTTCGAAACCTGACATTATCGGTTCCATTTTTTGAGGATGGATGGGATCAAAACTTGTGTGTTTCATCAGTTCAGTAACATCCACATGCTTAGGTGTTAATCCGCCACGTAATACATTATCAGAATTAGACATTAATTCAACATTTTGTCCTTCCAGATATGCATGAGGTAATCCTGCTCCCTGAAATATAGCTTCTCCTTTTTTTAAGTTTACTAAATTGAAAAAATAAATGGAAAAAATACCTCGATCAAAACGATCAGGATAGGTAATCATAGCTCTTGCCGCCCAAAAATCGGGTGAAGATTTTGGAATTTCATTCACCTCATAGGCAGGGAGGATACGAGCCGCCAATGGAGAGAGCATCCTATCTACTTCCTTTTGACTCATTTCCATAACAAACTTATAAAGAGCCCTATATCCTTTTTCTTTAAAAATATTAAGTAACGCGTTGAACTCAGGAACTTTAGATAATGTTGCCCTTAATTGTTGCTCAGGTTGAAATCCATGCAATAACCAAAAATCACCGAGGGCGACCATCATCTCAGGTTTATGATTAGCATCTCTATAATTTCGGTTTGACGCATCTAATGGAATCCCTTGAAGATTTTCTTTTTCAAAACCTTTCTTTGCCTCCTCTTTTGTGGGATGAACCTGAATGGATAGCATCTCACGTACGTCAAGGATTTTAAGTAAATAAGGAAGCTCAGTGAAATGTTTCAAGACTTCGCTTCCAAGAAATTGATCACGGGAATTTCTTATCAACTCAGCGAGGTCCTTTCTTTCACCTTCAGTAATTATGGAAGAAGGAGCTGAAGGGTGAATACCCATCCAATATTCGGCAAAGGGGCGGTTTTCGTTGTTGGAAACGCCCAATAATTCAGGGAGAAACCCCCTACCACCCCATGCATAGTGCTGTACCTTTCCTTCCAGTTTAAACATATCTGAATGACGATTATGAAACACAACGAAGTTAAGCGAAGTAGGCGAATCATTGGAATAGAAGGTGAAAACATTGCTTGCCAATTTTTTGAATCTATTGGTTTTGAGATCTTAGAAACAAATTGGCGGCACCGACATCAGGAGATTGATATAATCGCAACTGATGGCAAATCACTCCATATCATTGAAGTCAAAACGCAAACTTCAGAAACTGGAGGATTTCCAGAGGAAAGTGTAGATCGAAAAAAAATGCTAAACATCATCAAAGCCGCTGAAGCCTATATGAATATGAACACGAAATGGAATACGTTACAATTTGACATCCTATCTATTTTATTGAAAAACGGAGAACCTGAAATATTATGGATCGAAGATGTTTATTTGTAAAAGCATGCCACTATTTGAATTGTTGCATCATTCTTTCCACCATATTAAATGTTGCCGGACAAAATTCAATATTCTGGTGGTGAACATGTATATATTCTTCCACTTTTTTCTTGCTCAAATGAGGAAAGCCAGAACAATCTGATGGTCTAACTGCATAGATTGAACATTTATGTGTTTTCATGTCCAAAAACTGACAGGGTTGCTTGACATTCATCCAATCCCCAGTTCGATCTTTAAGTAAATAGGTCTTACGAAAATCATTTGCAGTTGTTCCCAAAAAATTGGCAATACGTTTAATATCAGCATTTGTAAAGGTTGGCGTCATAGATTTGCAACAATTTGCACAACTAAGGCAGTCAACCTCCTTCCAAACGTTAGGTTCTGTAGTTACGGCCCACTGATCAAGTGTTTTAGGCGGTGTTTTCTTTAATCGAGTTAGAAACATTCTCATTTTTCGTTTATTAGAGGCCACACGTTTCTTAAAAGTCTTCAGGCTGAGAGGTTGCATATGTTAAAATGAACGGCAAATATGGACAAAAGAAAACTATCTATAAAAAAATTTATTTTGCACTTATGTGGGAACCATACAAAAAAGGCTTCCGGGCGTTCTTATTTTTAGAACGATCATTATCTGATGCAACAGTTGATGCATATCTTAGGGATGTAGAAAAATTTACACAATACCTCGGCTATAAACAGAAAACACTACCTCCTTCTGACATTACGCTTAATGATATTCAGGATTTCTTAAAATGGATTGCTGAATTAGGCATGAGTCCTACATCTCAATCCCGTGTCATAAGCGGACTTAGAAACTTTTTTCAGTATTGCGTATCTGAACAAATCATAAAGACAGATCCTTGTGAACTTGTTGACACACCCAGATTAAAAAGAACGTTACCCGATGTACTAACCTTAGAAGAGATTGAGGAGATGATCAAACAAATTGATCACAGCAAGGAAGAAGGGTTACGCAACAGAGCCATAATGGAAACCATGTATAGCTGTGGACTAAGAGTTTCGGAAGTGGTAACAATGAAAATACCGCATTTATTTTTGGAAGCAGGTTTTATTCGGGTCATTGGAAAAGGAAACAAAGAAAGAATGGTTCCCATTGGGCATGATGCAGTAAAGCAGGTTAAGTTATATCTGGATCATACCCGGTTAGGACAAACTACCAAAAAAGGGGACGAAGAAATACTTTTTCTAAACCGAAGAGGGAGCAGATTATCCAGGGTAATGATTTTTATGATCATTAAGGATTTGGCAATGAGAGCTGGCCTTCAGAAAAATATTTCTCCACATACTATTCGTCACTCTTTTGCAACCCATTTAGTGGAAGGCGGTGCCGATTTAAGAGCTGTACAAGAGATGCTTGGTCATGAAAGTATAACCACTACCGAAATTTATACCCATTTGGATAGAGAATTTTTAAGGGAGACCCTCATACAATTTCACCCTTCTTTTCAAAGAAAACATGAAAAATAGGTCAGAAGTTCTACTTTTGCCCTTTAAAATAGTCTGTCATGAAGAAGTTTTTTGTAACCTTTCTTTTTGCAGGAAGCATGATTGTTTCCCAAGCACAAACCATTAAAACCCCTGCCCCATCAACGGCACAAACGGTAAAACAAGAATTTGGTTTGTCCAATGTAGAACTAAGCTATTCCAGGCCAAATGCTAAAGGAAGAAGCATTTTTGGTGATCTAGTACCTAACAACGCTGTGTGGCGTACTGGTGCTAACGGAGCAACCACATTAACCTTTAGTGATGAGGTCATCATCGGAGGAAAAAAGATTCCTGCCGGAAAATATGGGCTGTTAACCATACCCAACAGCGGTAGCTGGACATTTATTATCACGAAACAAACTGATGTTACTTCTCCTTCAGCTTATAAGCAAGATCAGGATGTAGTAAGGGTCACAGCAACGCCAGTAGATATGCCATTCGATACAGAAACCTTTACCATGCAGTTTATGAATGTTAAGTCAAACTCCATGGACCTGCTGGTTTTATGGGAAAAAACAGCTGTTTTTCTGCCCATAACTGCAGATATAGATTCAAAGGTGATGGCACAGATCGATAACGCCATGAATAAGGATGCTAAGCCTTATTTTCAAGCTGCCATGTATTATTTGGACAATAACAAAGACCTTAATAAAGCAAATGAATGGTTAGATAAAGCCATTGTACAAACGCCAACTGCTTTTTGGGTATGGCATCAAAAAGCCAATTGCTTAGCGCGTATAGGTAAAAAACAAGAGGCTATTGTAGCCGCTACGAAATCTATTGAACTGGCAAAAGCAGCAAAAAATCCGGATTATGTTACTTTAAATGAGAAGCTATTAAGTTCACTTAAGTAACTTATTGATTTTCAATTAAAAACAATCTTTTTCTATAGGCTAAACCTCAAAAAAAACACTTTTAAACCCATTTTCAAACCATTTAGGAATATCCTGTAAGCGAAAAGTGGTAAAAATAATTTGATAAGATGCTCAAACTATTATTACTTTAACCTCGTTTGGATTAAAATTCATTGCTTATGAAACGATTAGCATTTATTGCTGTCTTAGCTCTTTTACTGTCACCCATACTGACCTTTGCACAAGGACAGGTGGTTTCAGGAGCAGTCCGTAATTCACTTACCAAAGAAGCGGTAAGTGCGGCATCAGTAACCATTAAAGGATCAACTTCAGGAACGTTTACCGATGACAAAGGTAATTTCCGCCTGACTGTACCTTCTAGTGTTAAATTTCCTTTTACATTAGTTATTTCATCAATCGGCTTTTCAGAATTGGAAATTTCTGTAGCTGCTGCTGGAGAGCAATCGATCAATCTTATGCCAAGTGCCGCACTTGGTGAAGAGTTGGTTGTATCCGCTACTCGTCTCCCAACCCGTATTTTGGAATCACCGGTTTCAATTGAAAGGGTAAGTGGGGCAACGTTACGCAATGCTCCAGTTGCCAACTACTATGATATCGTAACGAACCTGAAAGGTGTGGATATGGTTGCATCCAGCTTAACTTTTAGAACAGTAACTACGCGTGGATTTGCCGGAAGTGGTAATACCCGCTTCAATCAAATGATTGATGGAATGGATAACCAGGCTCCTGGTTTGAATTTCTCTGTGGGTTCGGTTATTGGGCTTACTGAATTAGATGTAGAAAGCATGGAATTACTTCAAGGTGCCTCATCAGCTCTTTACGGACCTGGTGGAATGAATGGTACCTTACTGATCAATTCTAAAAGTCCTTTCCGCCATCAAGGTTTGTCTTTTCAAACTAAGATGGGGATGATGCATACAGATTCGAAATACCGCCAACCAGGTGGTTACCATAACTGGAGTCTTCGTTATGCAGAGAAAGTAAATGACAGATTTGCATTCAAGATTAATACAGAGTTAATTCAGGCAAAAGACTGGCTCGCTGCAGACTATCGTAATGTTAATCGCAATAACCGAATTACGGACAACTTAATTGCTGGCACTCGTGAAACTGATCCCAACTATGATGGTGTGAATGTTTATGGAGATGAAACAACTATCGATCTCCGTCAGGTATTAAATGGAATTGCCGGACAAGCGCCATTCCTTGCTCCTTATATTTCCACTTTAACGGGCAGACCAATGAATGTTTCAAGAACAGGATATACTGAAAAGGAAATAACAGATCCCAACACCATCAACTTCAAATTGGGTGGTGCTCTACATTATAAATTGAATAATAATGTTGAAGCTGTATTTTCCGGATTCTGGGGCACAGGTAATTCTGTTTATACAGGTAGTGACCGTTATATCTTGAAAGATCTGAAGATGGCGCAATATAAACTTGAATTGAATGCTAAGCGCTGGATGCTCCGTGCTTACACAACTCAGGAGAATTCTGGCCAAGCTTATAACGCCACAATTGCAGCGCGTCTTTTCAACGAAGCATGGAAACCCTCTCTTCAATGGTACACTGAATATGGTCAGGCTTTCTTAGCAGCCAAGTTAAATGGGGCTACCGATGTGGCTGCGCATGCTACCGGAAGGGCAACAGCTGATGTTGGACGTCCTGCAGCAAAATCTGAACGATTCAATCAATTATTTGATAAGCTAAGAACCACTCCAATTTCAAAAGGCGGTGGTCAATTCCTAGACAGAACTGATCTCTATGCAGTAGAAGGCCAATATAATTTAAGTGATCTTACCGGAAAATTTGCCGACATTCTTGTTGGAGGTAATTTCCGTCGTTTTGTATTGAATTCACAGGGTACATTATTTGCAGACTCTACAGGAACTATTCCTATTAATGAATATGGAGTTTATATCCAGGCGTCTAAACCATTATTCAACGAAACGGTTAAGTTTACCGTATCTGGACGCTACGATAAGAATCAGAACTTCCAAGGTCGTTTTACTCCAAGAGCAACAGCTAATGTGAAACTTGCTAAGAATCACAATCTTCGCTTTTCTTATCAGCAAGCTTATCGTTTCCCATCCACTCAAAATCAGTTCATCAACCTGGCTGTAGGTGGTGCAACATTAATCGGTGGTGTTCCTGCCATGTTGAATTATTACAACTTTGCTGGTAATCCGGTTTATTCACTTAACGATCTGCTAAGCCCAACACCTCAGTTAAAAGTGCAACCATTCGGTGAGTTCAAACCTGAATCGGTTAACTCTTTTGAAGCAGGATATCGTGCTTTATCGGCAAATAAGCGCTTAATGGTGGATGTGTATGGATATTTTGGAGAGTACAAAAACTTCATTACCAGTGTGAACGTTGTACAATCGATAACCGCCAATCCTCAGCCTACAGATATTCTTGATCCAGCAAAGCGTCGTATCCTTCAGGTTCCGATCAATTCACCTACTTTAGTTAAGACATATGGTGCAGGTATCAGTATAGAATATAACTTCCAAAAAGGATTCTTTACTAACCTGAATGGTAGCTTTGACAAATTGGGCGAAGTACCAAATGGTTATATCACCAATTTCAATGCTCCGAACTATCGTTACAATGTAACTTTTGGAAATAATGGTTTCCTAAAAGATAAGCGTACGGCATTCAACATCGCATATCGCTGGCAGGATGCATTCTTCTACACCAGTTCACTGGCTAATGGATATGTTCCCGCTTATCACAACGTAGATGCCCAGATTAGCTATAAGTTCCCTCAAATCAAATCTGTAATGCGAATTGGAGCAACAAACATTTTGAACCAATACTTCATTACGGCAATTGCTAATCCGTCTATCGGGGGCATGTATTATGTAGGATTTGCTTATAACATTAACTAATTAAGAACGGTAAAAAAAGATCATTATGAACCGACTTACAACATTCAAACCTATTTTCATAGCCCTGTTCCTGATAGCAGGTTTCGGTTTAACATCTTGTAACAAAGATGTTCCCGCACCTAGTGCAATTATTACACTTAATCCAACAGGTAATACTATTGGAGATATTGTAAACACAGATGCTAATTTCAGTTATTTGAAGGCTGCAGTAACAAGAGCTGGCCTATTAGCAGCATTACAAAACAGAGATGCCCGTTTTACTGTTTTTGCTCCAGACAACGCTGCTTTCAATCGTTTATTTGCAGCGTTGGGATTACCACAAGCAGAAGCAACAGTTGGTGCATTGCCTCTGGCTACACTTGCCGGAATTCTGCAATATCATGTGGTGCCTGGACAAGTTATTTCCAGCACTATGATTCCGGAAACATTCCCCAATGCAGCCATGCCTACTTTGATTCAGGCATCCACTGCAAGTCCATTTACCAGATTGGTTAATTACCCATCTCGCAGAGGATCTGCTGCATTTGTTGATAATATACCTGTTGCCCAAGCGGATATTAATGCAGCAAATGGTATAATCCATCGTATGGCTGGTGTAATTGTTCCGCCAAATACCTCTGCAACGGTTTTATCCACTCTAGCAGCTGATGCAAACTTTACCTATTTAGTTGCTGCTGTAACGCGTGCAGATGGTGGCTTACCAGCATCTTCCAGATTTTCAACTTTATTGAATACCGCAAGTCCATATGCGAACTTTACCTTGTTTGCCCCAGATAATGCCGCTTTTAATCGTTTATTTGCTGCATTGGGACTTCCACAAAATATTGCGACCATTCAGGCTTTACCGGTAAATACACTAATTGGAATTGTGGCCTATCATGTTATGATCAGAGGTGTACTTAACCCAACTACGGCCCCTGCTCCAGATCTTATTCGTGTTTTTTCCACGAATCTTCCAGCAACAGCAACAACTACTCCAACATTTTTAAACATGATCAACCCTGCTGCTCCTCGTTTAACGGTGAGTACAGCCGGTGTTAAAGGAGCCGTAAATCCAACAACGGCTTCATTTATCAGAACGGATATACATGTTCTAAATGGAGTGATCCATAGTGTTAACCAGGTATTGCTACCCCAATAACGTTTAATAAACGAATTGAACAAAAGCCGGTCCTAATGGATCGGCTTTTTTATTAATAACTGAACTATGATGGAAGAAATTAAGACGGCAAAAGCTCCAATAACATTTAGCCAAAGCCAACCAATGTCTGAAAAATAATACGTTGCAATCACCAGAATCTGTGAAACTATCCCACCCCAGAAAACAGCCGTGCCTTTAATTTTTGGCAAATAAAACGCTACAAGAAATATTCCCAGCATTACACCATAAAACCAGGATCCTAAAACATTTACAGCTTCGATCAAGCTTCCCATGCCCGTTACAAACATCGCCGAAATAATGGTAAATATCCCCCATAATAAACTATACCATTTTGAGATGGTATAATCCTGCTTCTCTGTAAGATTTTTATTTAAAAATTTTTTATGGAAATCAATAACCGAAGCGGATGCTAACGAATTTAAGGCTGCAGCAATACTTCCCCATGCCGCTAAAAATATTACCGCTATCAATAAACCTACTAACCCTTTAGGTAGTTTGTTTACCACAAACCATAAGAAAATATAGTTGGTATCATTATTATCACCAATACCTGCAGCTTTAATAAATCGTTTTGCCTCCCTACGTAATTCTTCCTGCTGCACATTAGCTTTTTTTAATTGTTGAAGCGCATACTCATCGTATTCTCCTTTTTGAATTGATCCAGCTAATTCCGTGGCCCATTTTTGCTTTATAGGAACTAAAGCTTCCTGTTTTTGCTGTAACACTTTTATTGAATCTCCATAACTCGTCTGTAATGTCTGTTCAATAGGTTGTTTATTGAAAAACAGAGGTGTCTCATTAAACTGGTAAAAAGTAAAAAGTAAGACTCCTATTAGTAGAATAAAAAACTGCATAGGTACTTTCACCAAACCATTCAACAACAAGCCAAGTTTGCTTTCATTTTCTGAACGTGCGGTTAGATATCTACCTACTTGACTTTGATCTGTGCCAAAATAGGAAAGTGCCAGAAAAAATCCACCTATTATCCCACTGAATAGATTAAATCGATCGTTCCAATCGAAACCTTTATCCCCTATTCCTGTAGTTATTACATTCATTTTACCAAGCTTTCCCCCGATCTGAAGAGCATCAATAAAACCAACACCATCTGGAAGCATCTGCACACATAAATAGGAAGCAAGAAATAATCCAGAAAAAATGATAATCAGCTGTAGTTTCTGGGTGTGTGCTACGGCCTTAGCTCCACCCGTAACCGTATAAATGATCAATAGACCACCCATGAACAGAATAGTCCAATAAATATCCCATCCCAATATGGAAGATAAAATGATGGCAGGGGCATATACACTGATCCCTGTAGAAAGACCCCTAGAAATGAGAAATAGTGCAGAGGTGAATATTCTGGTCTTTACATCAAATCTGTTTTCCAGATATTCATATGCAGTATAAACATTCAGTTTTCGAAAAATCGGCACAAAGGTGATACAGAGTACAATCATCGCCAGAGGCAAACCAAAATAATATTGCACAAAACGCATCCCATCGGTATAGGCTTGACCAGGTGCCGAAAGAAAGGTAACCGCACTGGCCTGGGTACCCATTATCCCCAGCAACACAAGATACCAGGGCATTTCCCGATTGCCTCTAAAATATCCATCTAAATCTTTTGAGGAGCGACTTTTATATATCCCATAACAAATAGTCGCCGAAAGAGTTAGTAGCAATATGATCCAGTCGAAACTACTCATGTAAAGTATTGAGTGACCCAATTAAAAAATAAAATCTGTAGAACCAGCATGATGAATAGGAACACGTACCAACCATTCCATGTTCTAAATAGAGGTAATTTATCTTTCTTCATTTGATCTACTTGCTGAACGATATAATAAAAAAGCTACTAGGATACCTAATAATAAACCCATAGCAAGTTTTTTCATCAGTAAGCCTAGTACAAGTCCACCTACTATACCCACAATCAAGCCTTTCTGTGTCATTTCGATTTATAATTTGGATTTGCAATCAAGTTAGCAAATAATCGATACGCTCCCGGTACTGCAGCTGGTAATTGTCGAAATAAAACTAATCCTGTATAAATAAAACGGCCTTTTCCATGCGAAGCCATTACAATACTACCTAGCCTGTCTTCTTTTTCACCTGGATCCCTCATAGCTAATACAGGTTTATATTCAGTACTCCATCTATCAGCGAAATAAATTCCTCTTTCCTGTATCCAACCATTAAAATCAGCATTAGATATTTTATTTGGCCAATTTAGTAAGGGATGACCTGGATCAACAAACTGAACTGCGCTATTTTCGTCTGTTATCCTACCATTACTTATAGTGAGGTCATATGGACCAATTTTTATTCCACGCAATGGCCCAACAAAACTGTTGGTATTGTATTGAGCTAACAAAACGCCACCTTCCTCTACGTATTTCATCAAAGCTGGATAAGCTCCAACTAACCATTCGTGTATGTTATACGCACGAACACCCATCACAATAACATCATATTCAGATAAAGTACCTGAAAGCGCTTTTTCATCGAGATAATCTACCTGATAACCCAGCTGAATCAAGGCTTCTGGAATTTTATCGCCAGCTCCTTTAACATATCCCGCTTTTTTACCTGAAGTCCTAATATCCAGATTCAATACACTTATACCATCCTGATAAAAATATTTTATAGGTGGGATATGATCATATTGTATAGACGCCAGAGCTAAATAATTGGCTTGATTTAATTTGCTATTCTTATATTCCAAACTTGATTGGATCAAATCTACATCGGTACCATTCAACTCACTATTTGAATATTGAACAACAACATTCTTATTCATACCTTTTGATATGGCTAAGGAAATATTTTTAATATCCTTCTCTTTTTGCTGAGTACGATTATGAAGGGTGGCGATTGAAGAATCAATTCGTGTATAAGCGGTAGCTGAAACAGTATAAGGTTTGCTTTGCATTTGATCCTTTCTAAACAATAAAATACCCGGATCTGTATTTAAAGATACCGGAGGTACCACTGCCAAAGGATCAAACAACTCACCTTTCACCGGATCCGTGTGTTTATACCATACAGGCCTAGTAATGGTAAATTTCTCCTGCTCTATCTCAATTTCAAATTGCGCTTCGAATGAAGGACCATTTTCTGCTTTGCCAATCAACTCCTGATTAACTACTTGAAACGATCCAGGATTCATTTTTTCACGCAACCAATAGGGTTGGGAGATCTCATAATCTTCTGAAACAGGTAAGCTGTTGCTAATTGATATACTTTGATTAAATGGAAGTTTGATCTGAACAGTAGAATCAAAACTATTCAACTTCATGTTGATAAGTTGCATGACGGTCTGACTGCGATTGATCATCTGAAGATTAAACCGTATAGAATCACCCTGAACTATATAAGGCTGCGTAGAATATGCTTCAACATATAAAGCTGAACAGGCTTCAATTAGCTGTTGAATCTCCTTTAATTTTTGAGATTTCCAATAGGAATCTGATAAAGATCTTACCTTTTTATATAACGTGACCAACTGTTTTACAGATTGAGAGGGTTGGTGATAAGAGAACGATTTTATCAATTCATTGATTAACATTTTAATTTCATCTGCTCCTTCAACCCGATCCCAATTGGTTGTTATTCCATCCATCAAAGAGGATTTTATGGGTTCTCCGCCAGTAAGTGTAAAAAATTCAAAACTGGAACCTCGACTGGCTGGTACTCCAAACCCCTGACTTTTATGTTGACTTCTGCTTTCAGCAGCGATCTCACCATATCCCTTACCTAAAAGTGCATTATATGTACCGATGTCAACCTTGAACTGATCATTACTGATCGTATTGTTACCCCCAAAATTGAATGTATTCCACAAAATACGTTTGGCTTGCCAAGGCTTAACCCCTTTGGAAAATTGTTCTGTAAATCGATTGGGATCTCCGGCAGCTTTGAAAGCCTCTATGGCGAGTACAGCTGAGCCAGAATGATGCCCATGCCCAGCACGAGCATCTGGAGGAAAGCGGGTAATGATAATATCGGGCTGAAATTTTCGAATCACCCAAACTACGTCAGCTAAAATCTTCTCTTTATCCCAAACACGTAATGCTTCTTCCGTACTTTTTGAAAAACCAAAATCATAGGCACGAGTAAAGTACTGCTCAGCACCATCTATCCGTCGTGCTGCCAATAACTCCTGTGTACGGATTAAACCCAGTGCTACGCCCTGCTCTTCCCCTATCAAATTCTGCCCACCATCCCCTCGGGTTATAGATAAATAACCTGTCCTATACTGCCTGTCCCTTGCTAACCAAGCCAGTAAACGAGTATTTTCATCATCTGGATGAGCGGCAACATACAAAACGGAACCTAACACGTTCAACTTCTCCATGGAAGAAAGTATTTCTGCACTGCTCCAGGTCTTTGGAGTTTGGGCCAGGAGATTGATACCACCCTTAAAAAATAGTAAAATAAATAAAATGCTTCTGATCATATGTTTATTGTACAATAAATACGGCATTTGACAAAAGTAACTTTCCACTCTCCCAGAAATTCCTGAAAATAGGATCAATGTTCATCATAATCAACTGACCAGTACCCATCTGACGAGCTCCCAGGATCAATCCGTCATTCATTATAGCTTTAGTATGATGACCAACAAATCCAGTTACATAATTATCTCTTTTTATCACTCCCACATTCCAACCATCTTGAATAAATTCAAATAATACTCCATCACGTTTTAAGGCAAAGAAATGACCCGGAAACCCAAAACCCAAAGGATGACTATTATCTAAGTCAACTTTATAAACAGCACCTGGTATAGCTGATGTCAATGCATCTCTTTCCGATTGCTCATAACGCTTAAGGTTAGTATATGAATCTTTTTCCGATTTTTCATCAGTCTTTTTTAAAGCAAATCCCCAATCAAATTTGGTAATTTGTACAGCCGCGTCTTCGAGAGCAATTAATCTACCTCCCTGAGAAATCCAGCTTTTCAAAGATTCCTGTGCCTGCTTGTCGTTAAGAAACTTATAATTCCCATCAGGCATAATGATTACATTATAATCATTCCAACGAATGCGAGAGGCTGAAGATACATCTATTAAGGTAAGTGGATATTTGAGCTCCTGCTCAAAATAATGCCAGATGGTTCCTGCTGCTAACGCAGAAACTCCTTCTCCTGTTAACATAGCTACTCTCGGAGCGGAAATTGATCTTACAGAAGAGCTTCCAAAATCATACCCCTCATCCACAAATCCTGTATTGACAGGCGTTACATTAGCTAAAAAACCAACAGACTCAACTGCTTGCTGAATTAGATTAGGAAGTTGAGATCCGAAACGTTGATTAGAAGTATTCAACACTATTAGTGAACCCTTCTCAAATGATTTTCCATTTACGTTAAAGGAATGCTCAGCAACACGGACTTTTATACCCGATTTCAACAAAGCAGCTAATAATTTTGCTGATGAAGAGCTATTCCAAGGAATCACATATCCCATTGCGGATGGTAAGTTGGCCACAACTTGCTGATTCATGATAGCTTGACTTGCAACGGGTAATTTTTCTGTTGTTGCAAAAGCTTCTACACCCCATGCATACGGGATTGACCATGCGGTTATATCGTAAGTAACCGTATCGGTAATTTTAGATCTCGGCTCAAGCAATACTCTTGCAAATGCAGCCCTTGGCTGATAAGAAGAGATAACCAAATCATTAGCCGCAGAACTGATCAATTCTTCCTTGCCACTATAATAATTATATGCTTTAAAGGGTTTACCGGTAATAGCATATTCAAAACGAATACCATTTTTAGCCAGGAACTTTTTTATTCCATCCATTACATCTGGTCGTGAGGCGTCATGGCGAATGAGATAAGATTTGTATAGACCAGCTCCATTGGTTACAGCATCATCGAAGAATTTCTTAAACTCATTAATAAGCTTATCCGCATTTTTAGAGGCAATTTCTATAGTTGACAATCCTGTTGTATAGTGATGTTCTAATCTATCTTTTAAGGTTAGTGTATCTCCATCTTCGTTAATAATGGCCAATCCTGCGCGAATACCACCCTGCTCATACGTCATACCAATTGCCCCATTGTACGTTGGATAAGTATCTCCATAACTCGGATAAAAGAGATCAAAACGTTCTTTTGTAAAATATAACCAGCCTTTTGCATCAAAATATTTAGCATGATTCTTTCCGATTGTACTCTGGAAAGTACGTTGCCATGGCGTGATTACTTCATGGTAAGGTTCTGCTGCCGGTGCGAAATAATAAGGTTCATTATACCCTTGCTCATGGAAATCTACATGGATTTGAGGAAGCCATTTATTGTAGAGTGCGATGCGTTGTTGAGATTCGATCTGCGATTGCCAAGCCCAATCACGATTTAGGTCAAAGTTATAATGATTGGTCCGAGCTCCAGGCCAAGGTTCAACATGTTCGCGCGCTGCAGGATTCACATCAGGAAGTACAGAGGCAACAGAATGATACCAATTGGCATAACGATCACGACCATCCGGATTGATGCATGGGTCAATAGCGATAACCGTATTTTTTAGCCACTCTTTTGTTTGGGTATTCATCGGATCCAACAAGGCATGTAATGTTTTCATTACCGCTTCACTGGAAGAAGCTTCATTACCATGCACATTATAACTCATCCATACAATGGCGGGTGTGTTTAATATACCGGATTGCTGATCTCCAGATTGACGAGCCAATCGTAAATTATTGATTCGGATATTCTCAAGGTTAGCCATATGATCCGGATTGGAAATGAAAGCTACCAGAAGAGGTCTGCCTTCGTAAGATTTTCCGTAATATTCCAGCTTTACCATATCCGGTCTAGCTTTTGCTAATGCCTCTACATACTGAACTATTTTATAGTGCAATGTAAAGCGGGAACCAAGTGGATATCCCAGAAAAGCATCCGGTGTTTGGACCGTTTGGGCAATCAAGGCAGTGGTTAGAAAAAAATGTACAACAAACAGGATCGATCTTAATCGCATAACATTTTTTTTAGGCAGGTGAAAATAATACTTTTACCCTATGAAAACATGGTTATTATTCGTATTTACGGGTTGGATTTTATTTGCGCAGGCGCAATTAGATCCGTTTCACTACTCTATTACTAAACAGGTTACGGCCAAAAAAGCAGCCGTAGTATCTGTTCACCCTCTGGCCTCCGATGCAGGTTTGCAGGTTCTAAAACAAGGTGGTAATGCCTTTGATGCCGCCATTGCCACCCAATTAGCACTGGCAGTAGTCTATCCTGGTGCAGGAAATTTAGGTGGTGGTGGCTTCCTGGTAGCCAGTTTGAGTAAAGGAAACACATTAGCCATAGATTATCGGGAAAAGGCCCCTGGAGCAGCATTTCGGGACATGTACCTTGATCAAAAAGGTGAAGTAATCCCTAATCTGAGTATTTCTGGTCACAGAGCTGCTGGAGTACCTGGAACTGTAGCCGGATTATTTCAAACTCATAAATATGCAAAGCTTCCTTTCAAACAACTGATTGAGCCCGCCATTACATTAGCCCGAGGATTTGTGATTACAGAGAGTGAGGCCAATGGTCTGAATTTTACAAAAAATGAGTTTTTAAAGTATAATACGCGCTCTACCGCTTTTGTAAAAGAAGGAAAATGGAAAGCTGGTGATACGTTAGTTCAGGAGGAATTGGCACAAACATTGGAAAGGATTCGAGACCTCGGCATGGATGGATTTTATAAAGGTAAAACCGCCGAATTGATCGTAGAAGAAATGAAAAGAGGTAATGGGTTGATTACTTTGGATGATCTCGCCTCATACCAGGCGATAAAAAGAGAAGCCGTTGTTTTCCCCTATAAAAATTATACAATCGTTACCATGTCTCTTCCCAGTTCAGGAGGTATTTTATTGCCACAGATGATGGGAATGATTCGGAACAGATCGCTGGGTAAAAAAGGATTTCATTCCCCTGAAGCCGTCCAATTAATGGTTGAAGTAGAACGAAGAGCCTATGCAGATCGAGCGGAGTATTTGGGAGATACTGATTTTGTAAAAGTTCCCGTGAAAAGTTTGGTACAAGATGGTTATTTGCAATCTCGAATGGCTGATTATATAGTCAATAAAGCTGGAAGCAGTGATATCACAAAACCTGGATTATTTCCCGAATCAGAAGAAACAACCCATTTATCTGTAGTGGATGAAGAAGGAAATGCTGTAGCGGTTACCACAACCTTAAATGGTGGTTATGGGTCTAAAACCGTTGTTGGGGGAGCTGGTTTTTTATTGAATAATGAAATGGACGATTTCAGTGTAAAACCAGGAGTCCCCAATATGTATGGCGCATTAGGAACCGAGGCCAATGCGATTGCTCCGGGCAAAAGGATGCTTAGCTCTATGACCCCCACCATTGTACTAAAAAAGGGGAAACCATTTATTATCGTTGGAACTCCAGGAGGCACAACCATCCCTACTTCCGTTTTTCAAAGTTTGGTGAACATTATAGAATTTAAATTATCTGCAGCTGATGCAGTCAATATGCCTAAGTTTCATCACCAGTGGAAACCAGATGTGGTATTTGTAGAAAAAGATTTTCCTGAATCAACAATTGAGATGTTAACCAAGATGGGATATAAGATACAGAAACGAGGTAATATAGGCCACACTGAACTAATCCTTATAAAAGGGAAAAAAATAGAAGCTGTTGGAGATAAACGCGGAGACGATACAGCTCTGGGGTATTAGAATTGACTAATCTCTATTTAAAAAAATGATATAAATAAAAAAGGGAGCTAAATGCTCCCTTTTTTATTTAGTAACCCTCATTTTGTTTCAGGTTCTTATTTACGTCAATTTCACGTTGTGGAATTGGGAATATCAGTTTTGGAGAATTCCAAGCCAATGAACCGATGTTCTGTTTCATGCGCTTCTTTTCTGGCATATTATGGCCTTCAAAAGCCAATTCCAGATAACGCTCTTTTAGAATATCGTTCAACGTTACTGCTGATAATGAAGCTAAACCGGCGCGATTACGAATACGGTTAACATCGTCCAGCGGACTTGCCCCAACTGTTGTACCCAAACGTTGATTACATTCTGCACGGGTAAGGAACATTTCTGCTAAACGAATAACAGGTACATCACCCCAGCGATCCAAATGCTTGCGTGTATAGTTGAAACCTCCAGAAAGGATAAAATAATTACGCTGATCACCTGCTTCATATTTGGCAATATGTGCAGCACGAATCTTACAGTCACTACGGCCAGCTGTTCCAGGAATAGAGCCAATAGTTCTTCCAAAATACGTATTGATAGCATTTACACCATCCTGATTGGTAACTTTGATATAAAATAAATATTCTCCAGGAGTTGTGCCACCTAGATTGATATACGTAAACCAAAGTGAATTGAAGGTAGAAGCCAATGTTCTTCCGCTACCAGCAATTACACGGTTTGCTGCATCACGAGCTGCCGCATAATTTCCTAACATCAGATTTACTCGTGATAACATAGCAGCTGCTGCCCATTTGTTAGCATAACGAGAATTGGATGATGGTAATAAAGATTCGGCTTTCGTAAGATCAGCAATTACTATATCATATACTTCCTTAACTGAATTTCTGGAAACATATGAAGATTCATCAACTACTGAAGTAGGTGTAAGAATCAATGGTACTCCAGGATTAGAAGCCATATCGCCATCACCAGGGAATTTCGCATACAAACGAACCAGTTCAAAAAATAACGATGAACGGAGGAATAAAGCTTCACCTTCTACTTTGTTTTTATTAGCAGGTGATGAAACTACTTTATCTAAATTGGCCAGTACATTGTTACAACGATTTATGGCATTGTAAGCAGAGCCCCAAGTTGATGTAGCAAAAGAATTATTTGCCACCATCAATCCCTGATAAGCATCGCTCAACCCAGCAAATGTTCCGGTAAACTGAATGTCGTCAGTATTACCAATTAGATCATTCAAAACCATGATCTCACCACCATACAATGCACCGCTTTGTACTCCATCATAGGCTCCAATCAGAGTTGCATTTACATCACCTTCCGTTTTTAATGCCTGCTCAGCAGAGATCGTTTGTGTAGGCTGAACATCTAGCTTGTCTTGACAGGCTACCATAAAGATGGAAGCAGATGCTACCATACCTATATGCCTGATGTTATATATGATTGATTTCATAATATTTACATTTAATTAATTAGAAATTCAGATTTATACCAAACAGAATAGTCCTTGGCTGTGGTGGTGTATAGAAATCATTACCCTTGGCAATATTCGAATCAAATGAATCTGCATTTACTTCAGGATCCCAATAAGGATAATCTGTAAAAGTTAACAGGTTGAATGCAGTAGCATAAAGACGTAATTTTTCAATCTTAGCTCTCTTCAACATGTTACCACTAAAGGTATATCCTAATGATAGAGTACGAAGACGAATATAAGATCCATCAACGATGTAACGACTACTTGCCTGTGAACCATTAACACGATATAGACGAACCTGAGGAATATCAGTTATATCACCAGGCTTTCTCCAACGTCTTAACTGATCGGCAGTATTATTATCTTCATACAACATAGAGGCAGAAGAATATCTACCCATTCCATAAATATTGTTTTGATTACCTGACACTCCATTGAAGAATACAGAAAGATCAAAACCTTTATATGAGAAATTATTCGTGAAACCCCAGATCATATCTGGATTTGGATCACCTACAACTATACGTTGAGCCTCAGAATAATTGCTTGTTGTTGTTTTATCCAAGCTGCCATCCGCCTTCTTCGTATTCTTATAGAAAAGGGCATTTCCATTTTGAGGATCTACTCCTGCAAATTCAACTGTGTAGAAAACACCTACATTGTATCCTTCTGCTACTCTATTCATGCTACTTACACCACCTTCAATGATCTGACCCTGAATATCCTGAACAGTTCCTTTATTCAAAGCAAGATTCAAACTGGTATTCCATTTGAAAGCACCAACTAAATTTTGAGTATTCAACACAAACTCCCATCCTTTATTCTCCATCTTACCTACGTTCTTGAAAATGGAATTAAATCCAGTAGTAGCCGGAACATTCACACTAAGTAAAAGACCACTGGTTTTTTTAACATAATAATCAATCTCACCCGTTATTCTGTTGTTAAACAATCCGAAATCAATACCTGCATCTAATTGACGGGTAGTTTCCCAACGAAGTGATGGATTAGCTAATTGTGATGGACGTTGTCCTGGAGTTCCTGCATAACCAGCATCACCAGAGAATAGACCCAATGCTGGGAAGTTAGGAATCTCAGCATTACCCACCTCACCGTAGCTAGTACGTAATTTTAGGAAACTAACAACATCAGACATTTTACTTAGGAACTTCTCTTCACTCAATATCCAACCAGCAGAAACCGCTGGGAAGAAACCGTAACGAGAATCTTTACCAAAGCGAGATGATCCGTCAATACGTCCACTCACAGATAATAAATATTTGTCGTTCAGGTTATAATTGGCACGAGCGAAATACGAAAGGAACCTGTAGTCCGTTTGAGAAGAACTACCACCTGTTTTGTTAGCAGCACTGGCAACCTTACGATAGGCATCAGATGGGAAATCTGTACCTTCTGTAAAATTATATTTCGCAGTAGATTGCTGATACTGCATACCAGCTGTTGCATTTATACTATGCCCCTTTATTT